>ERZ834798.203-NODE-203-length-77951-cov-4.746367_pt1 | contig 77951 bp, 61 predicted proteins | sample MGYA00519689_ERZ834798 | MGnify/ENA primary metagenome ERZ834798 (study PRJEB31850, sample SAMEA3708761) | human gut metagenome | biome: human gut; feature: human-associated habitat; material: faeces | place: China | collected 2014 ...
AAACCTTATTTGCGGGGGAATACCTAAAGATACAAAAAAGCCAACTAATTCGCAACATTTTGTGTATGAATTAGTTGGCTAATTTTATACTATTTACTGAATATCCCTAATTAAATCAGAATTTAATTGGACCTTTTTAAGGCAAATTATTTCACTGAATTTATTTAAACTAAACTCAGGGTAAATATAGTTTACTACTTGATTTCTATATGATTATCTTTTAGAAAAGGAACCGATTAGGTACGCTCCGCGGTCCTCAGTGTCATATTTCTACTGAAGAACCGTCTTATTTTCAGCCGCAAAAATAGCCTTTTATTTTTCCACTACAAAGAAAAAAATGCCTTTTCAGTTTTTAGAGAAAGATCTCAGGGGAATATTTTCCAGTTGGAGGTACTTATAAAGTGTGCTTTTACTCTTAATTTCAATTTGTTGGCATATTTGTTTTACAGCAAATCCTTTTTGATACAAGAGAGCTGCTTTTTTTACTTTTTGCTGGGTTTCCGGATTCAAGCCCTGAGGTCTTCCGAATTTTTTTCCTCTTTTCCGGGCTGCTTCCCGTCCTTCACGAGTCCTTTCCATAATCACATTCCGTTCGAATTCTGCCAGAGCCGCAAAAATATGCATCGTAAATTTCCCCATATAATCGGTCGTATCAATATTATCCTTGACCGAACGAATCCGTATGTTTTTACTTTCCAGCTCCGAACATATCCGGACAATTTCAGACAGGCTACGGGCCAAACGATCTAATTTATAAACAACTAATACATCGCCTTCACGTAATAGTGAAAGGCAATGTTCCAGTTCCGGACGTTTTTTTACCCCGGAAATTTTCTCGCAAAATATTTGTACGCAATCCTGACGCTGTAACACATCCAATTGCATATCCAGATTCTGGTCACGCGTACTCACCCTGGCGTAACCGATGATCCTTCCCTGGAACTCTTTGTTAATAATCGTCATTTCCTCCCAATAATAAAAAACTTTTCACAAAAATATAAATGTTATCCGAATTGTTAAAAGTCCAATTAAATTCTGATTTAATTGGACCTTTTTTATTATATAGTTATAACTATCGGGGGAATGCTAACCACATAGGACAAAGCAGGATATGTGTATAGATAAATCCAGATTAAATCCAGTACAAATCCTATTTATTACCAGATTAATAACTAAATAAATAAGCTTTAATCCAGTTTTTATTTGGATTTTAATCATTTTTTAGTTAATTTCATGGAAGCTGATACTCAAAGGGATCTCCGGGGAATCGCTGTTATCGGGAAATTGATTCATTTTCAAACTAAAAAAACAGGCTATGGGTACTGCTGAAAGGAAGTTTCGGAAATGTTATCCTTTATGAAGTAAACGGACAGCTGAGAATAAGGAGCAAAACGGGACGGTATAGAAAATCGAAAAGTAGTAAGCAAAAAGCACAGAAAAACAGGTTTAAAGGGGCGGCTTCATTTTATCATAAACTGGAAATGCCGATGTATATGACCTGGAGCGATGCTACGCATGGACAAAACATAAGCGGATATAACCTTTTTATAAAAGAGAATATCCATAGCTTTACGGAGACAGGAGAAATTACCGAATTTTCAGGCCTGAAGATATGTTACGGGCCGCTTTATATCCCGGATTATTTCGGAATGCAATATACCACTCCGGATCTTATTCGCCTGGAATGGAATCCCGGGTATAAAAATCAGGGTTTCGACGACGACTTATTACAAATAGCCATTTACGATAAAACCAGGGTAGACGACGGTGAGATATATTGGCTGGAAGGTTTTGAAACCATACGGGCTACAGGAGCATATACCTTTACTCTCCCGGCCGAAAGAGGTAAAGAGATCCATTTATTTGCTTTTTTCAAAAATAAATACCGGAACATTTTTTCGGAAAGTCGTTTTCTGGGAACAGTGGCAAAAGAAACATAAGTCTCCCCTGGCGGAAGAAATGAACGAATTCGTTTCGTTCTGCACCCGGTTTGCATTATCATTCGATAAAATAAGCTACATCTCAGCAAAGTTCAAGTAAACTTGGCTTTGCTTTCGGTTTACATTATCTTTGTAGCAGAATCAAGTCGTGCGGAATTATGAAAATGTGTATTGCAGAGAAACCAAGTGTTGCCAAAGAAATCGCGAATATTCTGGGAGCTACGACCCGGCGGAACGGATATCTGGAAGGGAATGGATATTGTGTTACCTGGACATTCGGACACTTATGTACCCTGCAAGAACCAGGAGAATATACGGAGAAATGGCAAAAATGGAATTTAGGGGTATTGCCGATGATCCCCTCGAAATTCAGGATCCGTCTGATCGAAGATGAGGGAATAAAAAAACAATTTGCCGTTATCGAGGAGCTGGTCTCGAAAGCTGAAATGGTGATCAATTGCGGGGATGCCGGCCAGGAAGGAGAACTGATTCAACGCTGGGTATTGACCAAAGCCAAATGCGGGGTACCTATCAAACGCCTTTGGATTTCTTCGCTGACAGAAGAAGCCATCCGGGAAGGATTCGAAAAACTCATGGAATCGCAAGATTTCGATACTCTCTATGCGGCCGGTTCTGCACGGGCTATCGGCGACTGGCTGTTAGGGATGAATGCCACGCGGGCTTATACGTTGAAATACGGGACAGGAAAAAACGTACTCTCGATCGGACGAGTGCAGACCCCTACCCTGGCCCTGGTCGTCGAACGACAAAAAGCGATCGAGAACTTTAAACCGGAAACTTATTGGGAAATACGGACGAATTACCGGGAAGGACTTTTCTCCTGTTTGCGTGGACGGTTCAATAAAAAAGAGGAAGCCGAAGCCCTCCTGGAAAAAATCACTCCACTCGAACTGGAAATTCTCAGTATCGAGCGGAAAAAGGCCATGGAACATCCGCCGAAACTGTTCGACCTGACTCTATTGCAGGTGGAATGTAACCGAAAATTCGCCTATACAGCCGAAAATACCTTAAAAATCATACAGTCGCTTTACGAGAAAAAGCTGACCACCTATCCCCGTGTGGATACCAACTTTTTACCGAACGACCAATATGCCAAAGTTCCCAAAATACTTCAGGGCCTGAAACCTTATGAGGCTTTAACACAGCCGATCTTATCAGGAGGAAAAATACGGAAGTCAGCCAAAGTCTTCAATGACAAAAAAATTACGGATCACCATGCCATCATTCCTACCGGTGTATTCAGTTACGATATGTCTCCCGAGGAAAAGCGGGTATATGATCTGGTAGCCCGCCGTTTCATTGCCGTCTTCTATCCGGACTGCGAAATAGCCAATACAACCGTTATGGCCAGAATTGGCGACGAAGACTTCAAAGCCACCGGAAAACAAATCATCGATCCGGCGTGGCGGGTGGTATTCGGCAATAATACAGACAAACAAAACGAAGAAAACGTATTACCGGTTTACGAAAAAGGAGAACACGGCCCGCATACCCCCGAAATCCAGGAAAAACAAACTCAGCCCCCTAAATACTATACGGAAGCCGATTTATTGAGGGCCATGGAAACTGCCGGGAAACAAGTGGAAGACGAAGAACTGCGGGATCTGATGAAAGAAAACGGAATCGGACGCCCTTCTACCCGCGCAAATATCATCGAAACGTTGTTTAAACGGCAATACATCCGCAAAGACAAAAAACGGATTTTAGCAACAACGACAGGCATAGAGCTTATCGACACCATTCAGAACGACCTTCTGAAATCCGCAGAACTGACGGGACAATGGGAAAAGAAGTTGCGTATGATCGAAGACGGTACCTATCAGGTGGCCGACTTCATGGAAGAATTGAAGGCGATGGTAAACGAAATCGTCCATTTTGTACGTTATTCTTCAGCGAAAACGATCACTGTAGAAACACCGGAGGAAAAAGACGGGGAAGACAAGAAAACTAAAAAAGAAAGGGAGAAAGGAAAAGGGAAAAAGGAGAACGGAGAAAAAATTGCAGTTGTATTGAAATGCCCCAAATGCGGACAAGGAGAAATTGTGAAGGGAAAAACCGCCTGGGGATGTACCCTATACCGGAAATCCTGTGATTTTCTGATTCCGATGGAAATACAAGGCAAGAAACTCACCCAAAAACAAGTAGATACATTAATACAAAAAGGCCAAACCGGCAAAATATCCGGTTTCAAGGATCCGGAAGGCAACCCGTTTAATGGGATGGTCCGCCTGGATGAAAATAAAAACATTATAGTCGACAAGATATAATATTACAAAAAACGTATACACACTTTTTATAACAACAACTTATTATTAACTTTCCGGGGTTGGATGTATACCTTATAATATTTCAGGACTATGAAAAAAAAATGGGGAATTATAGATTATTTAGTCATCGCTACAATAATAATCATTCTATTAGCTACCTCTTGGACAGAAAAAGGAAAATGGATTCTTTCATCTGTATTGATCATTTCATTGACATCAACATTTTTGACAAATAAAACAATCAAAATAATAATCGCTATCCTCCTTTTAATAACACTTATTATTACTCTTTATTTCAATCTTATTTAAAATAGGGAAGATGGTAAATGAAAAAAAGAAAAATAAGATACCCGCCTTTAGAACAGGAAACGGGCTATTAATGAAAGAAAGGCCCACTCTGCCGTAAACAGACCGACAACTGATCTATCAGTACATTCTTTGAACACGCTGATCAGCTTTAATAAATAGCTTAAAATCCGGAACCGAAAGTCCCGCCAATCAGCCCTATACCCATGTATATCCCTACATGGGACACTAATCCCAACAAGTCGAAAATTCGACTTGTCGGAATCCCTTTTTATTGTTGTTTCAAATACCCTTTTTCCTGTGCTTTCTGCATCAGTTCCTGCATCGTCTGCATCCCGATCTGTTGGGCGATAGGTAATATTTCGGCTGTCGCTTTGGGATTCATTTCAGACAATTTCTTTCCTACCGGAGTTTCATAAAACTTGATGATCTCTTTCAGATCATCCAGCGTAAGGTATTTTTTATACACCGGGATCACCGCCTTGATCATCTTGTCATACATCCCATTCATAGAAGCATCCAGCTCTTTCCAAAATTCATCGGGAGCCTGAGGCAACTGCTGCTTTAACATAGCTGTCATCTGAGGGAAGATTTGTTTCATGGCATCCATGGTATGAGTCATTTCCAACATCTTGGCAACTTGCTTCTCATACTCCTGATTATCCTGTGCCTGTACACCGAGTGCCACACACCACAATACGGCTAAACTTACCAGAATCTTTTTCATATTATTAAAATTAAATCTATCGGTTCCGACAGAATAAACCCATCCGATCCGGAAAATTTATGGACTTTTCCGACCGGTCTAAGGTAAGGAAATTTTTATCGTCTGCAAACTAAAATGAAAATTGCAGCCGGGCCTGAAGCAGGCCGAAATCATCACCTCCCTTGGGCGAACTATTTCCGACCATCATATGGGTATAATTGATTTTTGCCGCTACATATTTATTGATAAAATAATTCATTCCCAAAGAAATATCCGTCAGTCTCCCTCCCCGGATACCGGCATCATTCAGGTCGATCATATTATAGCGGCATAACACTTCAAGGCTTTTGGGAGCAGGATTGACGATCATACCGGTAGCAGCATTATAATTATGCTTTGCTCCCAGAATCATGTATCCGATCTGACCGTACCATCCTTTGCCATTGTAATTACCGGCCTGAAAACGATTCAGGTGTGCCAGAAAATATTGCCCCTGGAAATACCATTTATTGTAGAGTAAAATCATTTCGAGGTCGAGCTTCCATTGATTAATCACCTGATCCACTTTTGCCTCTACATACGAATTATCGTCTTTCGTCAACAAATCGGTCGGTATGCCGGCATTGAAAGTGATCGTTTCCTGTCCGCTACTGAACCGGGGTGCGACAGAAAGATGGACAAGCTTCTTATCTTTCAACAGAGGCCGGCCGATCAGTTTCGCCGCCAGGGAATAGCCCTGATCCAGCGACTTGGACTTCTGTACATCTCCGTCGCTGTATATACCTCCCATAAAATTAAACCATTGGTGATTATAGCTGTAGCCCACCCCCAATTTCCGGGAATTTCCCAACGCTTTATCCGAAGCAGCATTGGTCATAAAACGAAAATTCGTCGTTCCTACCCGGGAATTTCCGAAAGGCTCATATTGATAACCGACCCGGACAGCCTGTTCACCGAATTTGTAAGTCAGGAAAATATCCTTCATACTGATCTTACTGTCTCCATACCCCAATTCTATTTTAGCTTCCCAGTGCTCCAGAAAACGAATCTGGGTCCCTAAACGGATATCGTTCACCTGAAAACTACTACCTAAATCGGTGGTATCGTTAAAAAAATACCCTCCGTCAAAAAATACACGGCCAATCAACCGCCATTCGAAACCATTCGCCCCCCCTTTTACAAACTCCTGAGCAGAAAGTGAAATAAAAAACGAGGAAAGAAAAATACAGGAAAAAAGCAGAAAAAACCGAAGACCTAAATGTGTGAGCAATCTTTTCATAATCGATGTTATTAAGAGTGTAAAATTATAAAATGAAATATTAACAAACAAATTCCAGATAAAAAGAGTAAATCCCTATCTTTGTCCATCACTTAATCTATCATTTCAGTTACAAGAGTTCCAGGCTGTTTTTACACTCTTTACCGGCTTTGTAACTACAGCGGACAGCATCGATGATTCACGGATAATTATCGGTCGTATACGTTAAAACAGACAAAAAGTAAGCAAAATATGAACAAAGAAATCATCGACAAAACTATTGCAGCTTTACGCCACAACCATTTCGAAGCATTTTTTGCCCATAATACAGCCGAAGCCAGTGCGATATTTTTCCGGGATATCTTCCCGGGACTACAGGTGGAGACTGTTTCCTGGGGCGATTCCGAAACGATGAAGGCTACGGGCGTTTTGAATGAATTGCAAAAAAATCCGGAACTCTCGGTCATCGATAGTTTCGCTCCGGGTATGAGCCGGAAACAAAAGATCTATTGGAGACGCCAGGCTCTGTTAACCGACCTGTTTCTAACGGGGAGCAACGCCCTCACACAAAAAGGTCAATTGGTCAATCTGGATATGATCGGTAACCGGGTCGGCGGTATCACTTTCGGGCCTAAACATGTGGTATTGTTCATCGGTATCAATAAAATCACCGCAAACCTGGAGGAAGCCATGCACCGGGTCAGGACCATTGCAGCCCCCCGAAATGCAATACGCCATGAAGGCTTCCGTACCCCATGTCACAAGACCGGTGTATGTATGGATTGTAATAGCCCCGACCGGATTTGTAACGTCTGGACAATTACAGAAAAGAGTTATCCGGCAGGCAGAATCAAAGTCATTTTGATCGGAGAGGAACTGGGGCTTTAAACGAAACAAAATCAGGGATTAAAAGAAAAAGAAAGTGATTCGAGGATTACGGGAGATCTTACCGGATAACGGTAAGGCTTTTTCATCTATTCTGATATCGTTGAAGACGCGTAATTTCCGGTTGTATTTCACGGGGATGTGTGTGTCGCTGACCGGGACCTGGATGCAACAGATTGCGATGAGCTGGCTGGTATACCGCCTGACCGGTTCGGTATTTTTGCTGGCAACGGTAACTTTTATGGCCCAAATTCCGATTTTATTGGTCACCCCCCTCATGAGTGTCTTTGTCGATCGTTTCGACCGGCAAAAAATACTGATCCTGACCCAATCTTTATCTATGGTACAAGCCCTTTCGATGGCAGCACTGACCTTGAGCGGCGTGATCGAAGTATGGCATATCCTGATTTTAAGCCTGCTGATCGGTTGCATCAACGCCCTGGACAATCCCACCCGTCAAGCCTTCTATCCGAGTTTGGTAGCCAAAGAACATCTCAGCAATGCCATCGCGCTCAATTCGGCTGTGATCAATGGTTCCCGGCTCATCGGCCCGGCAGTCGGAGGAGTACTGATCGGAATCTTCGGTGAAGGGCTCTGCTTTCTATTGAACGGAATCAGTTACCTGGGAGTCATCATCGCCCTCTTCCTGATGCGCCTGTCTCCTTTTACCGTTCAGCACCGCCGGCAAAATGTGCTCACAGATATACAAGAAGGTTTCTCCTATGTGTCCGGTAACATTCCCATACGGGCCCTGTTGTTGTTAATGAGTGCCGTTAGTTTCTTCGGCTTGCCGCTCATGACTTTTATTCCGGCTTATGTCAAGGATATTCTTCAGGGAGATAGCGAAATGCTGGGATTTTTACTATCCTGCATCGGAGTGGGCTCTTTTCTGGCCGCCCTTTACCTCGCAGCCCGCAAAAGCGTAGTCGGCCTGGGTAAGGTAGTCACGATATCGGCCTTCCTGCTGGGGATCAGCCTAATGATTCTATCGTATATCGATACTTATTGGATTGCAGCATTCATTTGCCTGCCAGCAGGATTTGCCATCATCAGTACGGTAGCCTCTATCAACACCCTGTTACAAACGTTATCCGATGAAGATAAAAGAGGACGTGTCATGGGATATCTGGCAATGACTTTCACCGGAATAGCTCCGGTGGGGAGTATGTTTCTGGGCAGTCTGGAAAAGCAAACCGGTTTACCGGCTATCATCCTGATTTCAGGTGTTTCCTGTGCTCTCGGAGGAATTATTTTCGAATACTACCGCCCATTGGTACGGAAACATGCCCGGCAAGTCTATATCCGGAAAGGGATTATCCAGGAAATTGCAACGGGGATCGATACAGCAGAAGAGCAGATTTAAACAAGTCCCCTTTCTTTCATTTCCAGATAGCCATCGATCACCGTAGCGGTCAGTTTTTCGGGTTCGGTCAGAATGGTATAAATACCGGCATTTCTCAGCTCGTGGGCGATACGCCTTTTCTCTGTAATAAAACTTCCGGCTAAAGCTTTGAAATAGATATCCCGGATGCTCAAGGCCGGTTCGGTCACCACCCGGTTGATCTCTGTGTTTTCAAATAAAACGATCAGCAGCAAATGGTTATCCGTCAACCTTTTCAAGGCCGGCAAACGGCGCTTCATCCCGTCGACGGTATCGAAATTTGTAAAAAGGATCAGCAGACTCCGGTTATGGATCTGCCGGGAAGCCGTGACGCACAATTGCTCGAAATCCGACTCCAGATAATAAGTCTGCTGACTATAAAGCGCCTCGCTGATGCTATTCAGCTGCAACCGGCGGTTATCTGCTTTTATCAACGCTCCGGCTTTATCAGAGAAAGTCAGTAATCCGGCTTTATCTCCTTTTTTCAGAATGATATTCGCCAAGGCCAGAGTGGCATTGATCGCATAATCCAAAGTCGTCATTCCCCGAAAAGGAGCTTGCATGGTCCGTCCTTTATCGATCACGCAATACACGGATTGTGAACGTTCTTCGGTATAGGAGTTGACCATAAGCCGGTTGCATTTGGCGGTCGCTTTCCAATTTACGGTACGGGGATCATCACCCTGGATATAAGGCTTTATCTGGTCGAAAGCAGTGGAAATACCGGCCACCCGTATCCGTTTTATCCCGTTACCGGACTGCCGGCCTGTAAATGCCAGTAATTCGTATTTCCGCATAGAGACAAAGGAAGGATAAACCGCCACTTCCTTTTCTTTTCCGAAGGAATAGCGGCGTTCGACCAGCGACAAACGGGAGGTCACGAATACCCTGACCTGCCCGAACCGGTAAGCCCCCCGTTTTACAGGGCGGAGGAAGTAAGTACCTTCTTTGTGTTCGTGGGAGGACAGACAAAAATTCAAACTGTTGTTTCTTTCCTGAAATTCGACCGGCGCTTCATCTACGACACGCACCCGGACCGCAAAAGGATACTTGTTTTCCACCCGGATCCGTACCGGATTTTCTTCCCCGTTGGAAAATTTATCCCCTACGATACGTTGTGCACCGCATGCCTTTCCGAATCCATACAACAAGGTGATATCCACAACGACGAGTCCCCCTCCGCATCCCAAAGCCCAAATTACCCAGGGATATACCCGAGGAAATACGAAGGTCAGCAGTAAAGCGAATACCCCACCCCACAGGAACATAAAAAAACGCCGGTTCAAAAAGAGTTCCTTCATTATCTGGGAATTTCGACTTTAGCGATCAATTGTTGAATGACCTGATCCACCACAACCCCTTCCAACTCTTTCTCGGCCGAAAGCTGCACGCGATGCCGCAATACCGGAGCAGCCAGATACAATACATCCTCAGGAACGACAAAATCACGTCCGCTGATGGCAGCAAATGCTTTTGCACTATTCATCAAAGCGATCGATGCCCGGGGAGAGGCACCCAGGTACAACCAGGCATTGTCGCGGGTTGTACCGACGATATCTACGATAAAAGCTTTTATTTTTCCGTCGACATGCACATCATGTACTTTCTCCCGTAAATAGCTCAATTCCCCGACCGATACTACCGGTGTTTGTTCTTTCCAACTTTCGGACGATCTTTTATCGTGCAATTCCAATACTTCAATCTCTTCTTCTTTCCTGGGATAATCCACTAAAATTTTAAACATAAACCGGTCGAGTTGGGCTTCCGGCAGGCGATAAGTGCCTTCGTGTTCTACCGGATTCTGCGTTGCGACGACCATAAATGGAAACTCCATAGCATATTCTACACCATCATTGGTAATCTGTCTTTCTTCCATAACTTCAAAAAGGGCAGCCTGCGTCTTTGCCGGCGAGCGGTTGATCTCATCCACCAATAAAATATTGGTAAATACAGGCCCCTGCCGGAACTCGAATTTTCCTGTAGAAGGTAAAAATACCGAAGTCCCGAGGACATCACTCGGCATCAGGTCGGGGGTAAACTGAATACGGCAGAAACCGGCTTCGATCAAATGAGACAACACCTTAGCCATCAATGTTTTAGCCACTCCGGGTACTCCTTCGATCAAAACATGGCCGTCGGCCAGCAAGGCCGTCAGTAACAAATCGACCACTTGCCGCTGCCCGATAATCACCCGGGCCATTTGTTCTCTTAACAAACCAATTTTCTCATTCAACGCTGAAAAATCTATTCTCGTTTCAAAACCAGTATCCATATTTTATTGATTTAATTTCCTGTTAAAAAGTTCTGTTCCCTGTACCAAATTACGCAATTCGGTTTCATTCACCTGCCGGCTGGTCCTGATTTTCGTAATCAGCTGCACCAGTCTGCGGGTATCTTCCTCCTCTACCCCGGAGCGTGCGGATAACCCAAGGATAAAGGGTTCGTCCAGCCGGTCGGTAGCCAGTTGATATCTGGTCCTGACCTCTCCCAGAAAATAGTCGGTCAGTTTTAAAGCAATCGCCGAATGTTCTTTCTGTTTATAATAAAGTGAACTCACGGTAGCTATAAATTCGAGCATTTTATTTTCCGGAGGGTGGATTACCGGAATCGGACGTTGTTCTCTCCGTGCGCGGAACAGCACATAACACAAAGCTCCTGCCAGCAACAGATAAAGCGCCCATTTTAAGGCAGGGTATTGCAAAATCACCCGCAAAGGTGTTTGTGCTTCCTGCCTTCCCAACGTGTGGTAGGCGTCCCAAATCACTGTTCGACCTTTATCCGGTAACCACGACAACGCCTTGTAATAATAATCGCCACAGACACTATCCAAAACCCAGCGATTGGTGAAAGCCCAGGGATTCAAATTCAGGAATACCTGTCCCCGCCCATAGGGTAGGCGGATAAAATCGGTGGAATCGTTATCGATCCTGATCCCCAAACGTTCGCCTTTAAAATCAGCCGGCAAGACAAAATAGCTACCGTGCCGGATTTTATAAAACGGATATACGTGCCCGGGAGCAAAAAGCAATTTACTGCCGCTGGGGTTCAAATTCTGTTCCAGCTTCAGGGATAAAGCATTCAACAGCGTGTCGGCAATCCACCCGGCGGCAACGAACATATCATTTCCTTTCTCTACCCACTGCATCAAATGTTTCAATTCAAGGGCATCGATCCGATAGTCCGAACCGACAAAAATGTATGTCCCGGCAGATGTATCCCGCCCACTTCCGAACTCTTCGGCTATCGACAAGCGCGAAGTCCTGATCTTTGAATCCGGGAATAATTCAGGCAAGCTCCGGTATGTAATGTAAGTACCGTAAGGGATCTTATCCTTCGGCGAATACGTTTCGGACCAATCTACCGGCCGGGGACGATTTGCCTCATACCAGGTGTAGATCAGTGATAAGATCAACAATAATGCAATACCGACAAAATTTCTAATCTTCATTTTTTCAGTTTATCCCGGAATTCGTCGAACACCGGTTCAAGTTGCCCATACAGAGAAGCACTCACCTCAAAATCACCGTAACACACGCAATCGAAAATATAAGCGAGCTTTTCAAAATCATCCCTTAAGGCTTTATCTTTCAATTCATAGTAATAGGATCTATTCGTTTTATGGGCATCCCAGCGGATCATTCCTTTTTCATCCATCAAATGCAGCAGGCCTCCATAGCGAATGCGGATAGCCAATTTGAAATCATTTTCCGCCACGGCTTGTTCCAGCATTTGCCGGTAAGAAAGTTCGTTCCAGGCTTCACCTATCCAGGGGTCCATCGTTTTCTGAAAGTCCGGTTCCGATTTTGCAGTCAGCCAAAACTTACTGCGTACGAGTTTATAAATGCCAAAAACGACGATCAGCCCTGCCAGCACTTTCAGCAACAAGTCCAGCCATACGATATCTTTATGCGTGTAACTACCGAAGATATGCTGCATGAGCCACCACCTCAATCTCTGCCACCAATCACCGGTTTCGGCAACCGGTTTCACCGAATAATCGAATGCCGGATCGTCACGGTACTGTTGTAAAAAGTTTTCTCCGGGAGTACGTTCCCGATAAGCGATCCGACCAGAAACCGATACCGACTCCGCCGAAACCGAAGCAGCCCCCCCCTCTCCCCGTCCCACAAGCAGAACGACGACAAAAACAATATATTCAATGCATTTCTTCACGCTCCGGCATTTGTTTATCCCTATTCCCGATCTGTCCGATCTTACTCAACAGACCGATATGTTCTTTCTGTTCCAGATAAGTGAAGAACCGGACTGCAATACCCACCACGGAGATCAGTTGCAACAGACTTTGTCCCAGGTTGGCGAACAAAAGGCTAAAAGTCGTTTCGTAAATTCCAGGAAGCTGCTGGGTAAAAGTAGTCTTAAAAGTCAAAACCAGGTAGGGAATGGAAAAAATATAAGAAAGCCCGCCGACAATCAACTGTAAAACGATCACATACCCGAAGAAATTCCACCACTTTCCCTTCAACAACTCTCTCGAACCGCTCATTCCCGCCGAAATCGACCGGTTTTCCAGTATCATATAATAGAATACGAAACCAAAAACGACTCCCAGATAAACCCCGGGAGCAATAAAGAGTATCGTACCGAAAACAACCATCAGCAAATAGATAACCGCCCACAACAGGGATTTACCCAGATTACGCCACATCACTTGCCAAACCTCTCCCGGAGTGATTCTTGCCTCGTCGGCCGCAGCAACTTTATCCTGATAAACACGAATATAAGCGATACCGATCAGCGCCATCCAGAAATAGATCACCATCGTCGAAAGATTGGTCAACAGGCTATTGGTCAGCATATCGAACGGCGATCCGGCGTATTGATCAGGCTGTACGATCGCAATCAAGCTCTCACGAGCCGAATAGCTCATAAAAAACAATCCGATAAAAATAACAGGCAGGGCAATCACCGCAAAAGACCTCAGCAAAGGCTTAAATTCCTGTTTAATAAAATTAAAAGTCAGGGTAATCGAATCACTGAACCCACGTACCTGATTAAAATTAATCTTTTCCATTCACATGTATATTTAAAATATCAATCAATCTATTTCTCCTTCGTTCAACTTCTGTCTGCGCCCGATGATCACAGGATAAACGATAAAATAACCGATCACGCCGACAGCCGAAATCCCGATACAGAGTGCACCGACGACAGGCATAGCATCTGCATAACGGGTAATATAACTCTCGATCACGCCGGCCAGAATAAAAAAGGGAACTAATCCCGCTACGATCTTCACCCCACGAACAGCTCCCCGCCTGAAAGAAAACAAACGGGGATAAGTCCCGGGAAACAAAAAGCTATTCCCCATAATCAGCCCGGCAGCTCCGGCAATAATAACCGAAGTAATCTCGAAAGTACCGTGTGCCCATACCGACATGACGGAGTGGGCCAATAAACCGTATTTATAGAAAAAATATTCGAAAGCACCGATCATCATCCCGTTCGAGAAAAGGATCCACAAAGTTCCGGCCGAAAAAAATAACCCGAAAGCAAAAGCGATAAAAGACACCCGGATATTGTTCGTCGTAATCCGCAAAAACATCTCCCATTCGTCTCCCTGGTTATAAACGCCCATCGGTTTACCGGAAGTGATATTATCGATGGTCATATTCACATAAGTATCTCCCAAAATCAAGCGGATGAACGACTCATCGTGAGCAGCTGAAAATACCCCGACAAAAGCCGACAACACGAAAAAGAAAAAGGCAAAAAGTAAGGTTTTGTATTCGCTGGCCAACAGTAAAGGCAATTCTTGTTTCCAAAAATACCATATCGGTTTATTTTTCCGCACAGGCCGCGAGTTGATATCGGTTTGATAACCGGCAATCAGCTGGTTCAGGTAGCGTTCCACCTCGCTTCCCGGATAAAAAGTACGGGCATAAGCCAGATCATCGGACAATTCGATAAAATTAGCAGCCAAATGCTCCGCATCCGGTTGCTGTCCGTTTTCCATATTTTTCCATTTATCTTTATTGCGTGAAATAAACCGGGCTTCTTTCATACTCTCAGTTAAACAGCATAAAAGTATATTTTTTTCAGAAAAAAACATATGTTTGCAAGATAAAATAGAATATAAATTCAACTTATATGGATATATCTATACGTACTGCCCAGCACGTCAATATTGCATACCAGCCGGCAGGATTGGTGAACCGGATAGGGGCAACCCTCATCGACCTGGCTTTCTTAGGCGGAATATACATACTCTGTTTCACCCTGGCTTCCCTCAGTAGTATTTTCAGGAACACCACGACAGCCATTATCTTATTGGTCATTTTAATGTGTTACCATTTTGTTTGTGAATACTTTTTTCATGGCAGGAGTCTGGGTAAACTAACTTTACATTTAAGGGTCGTACGGCTCGACGGCCGAAAGCTCTCTTTCTGGAATTGTCTGTTGCGCTGGATATTGCGTCTGGTAGACATCAGTGCCAGTATGGGTATTCTTGCTATGCTGAGCATTATCATCAGTTCGAAAATGCAGCGTCTCGGGGATTTGGCAGCAGGTACCACGGTCATTCATGAAAAAAAGGACACCGATCTGAGACGGATCAGTTTTTTCGAAACACCGGAATCTTACCAGCCGACTTTTCCCCAAATCGCTATGCTTTCGGATAAAGACATGGCCATTGTCCGGGAAGTGTTCCGGGAATTCGAAAAAAACAAAGAGTATAAACTCCTGGAGCCTTTATCGGCTAAGATCAAGGAATTGACCGGAATAGAAACTCATATGAATAATTTACAATTCATCCAAACTATATTGACGGACTATATTCATTTGACGAAATAAATTTGGTAGTTATATACATATTTACACTTATAAACCTACATTTAGGATAAACATGTATATAAATACCATAAATTTTATGAATTATTAAGTTTTGATCAGACACCGATATCAAATTCAAAAAAAATTCCAATCAGACGTAACCGATTCCCAAAATATGTATATTTGCATAATCTAATCAAGATTTAGGTGTGCATCATTACTTTTATAACTAAAAACTAAAAATTATGATTGGTTCTATTATTTATCTTGCGATTGTCGTGATCGTCATCGCAGGCATGTGGAAAACATTTGAAAAGGCCGGGCAGCCGGGTTGGGGATGTATCATTCCGATTTACAACATCTATCTGATGACTAAGATAGCAGCCAAACCGGCCTGGTGGGTGATCATGTTTTTCATTCCGTTGGTAAATATTGTATTCGCTATCATGCTTTACAATGAAATAGCCAAAAAATTCGGTCAGGGAATCGGCTTTACCATCGGTCTGATTCTTTTACCTTTCGTTTTCTTCCCGATTTTAGGTTTCGGTGATTACACTTATCAAAATGAAGTAGCCGCTCAATAATCTTTCGGAGCCATAATAAAAAAGGCTGGCAGAAAAGTAAAATTTTGGGAATGACCCCTAAAAGTTGGATACAAAACTTTTAGGGGTCATTTCAAAACTCTTCCTTAGTTAAATTACATCTATTTCACTTTTCAAAATAGCCAGTATTATTTCACACAATCCAACGCAAACGAACGACATTCCCCCGGATGCATTGAAAAATAGTTTTCTCCAAACAGCTCAGAATGAAATCCATAAGCGATTCACTTGGCATTTTGATCCCTTTTTTCTATATTTGCAACCTCAAAATAAAATTATAATCAAAAAAATACAGAATCAATGGCAACAACAGCAGATTTCCGTAACGGACTATGTATTGTATTCAAAGACGATTTATATACAATCGTACAGTTTCAGCATGTAAAACCCGGTAAAGGTCCGGCATTCGTGAGAACCAAGCTGAGAAACGTAAAAACCGGCCGTATACTTGAAAACACATTCACCTCTGGAGTTAAAATCGACACGGCCCGTATCGAAAGACGTCCGTATCAATTCCTGTACAAAGAAGGCGAAGACTATGTGATGATGCATACCGAGACTTTCGAACAGGTAAACATCCCGGAAGAACTGATCAATGCCCCTCAATTTCTGAAAGAAGGAGATGCAGTAGAAATGGTTGTACATGCCGATACCGAAACTCCGTTGTATGTCGAGTTGATGCCGAGTGTCGTGTTGGAAGTGACCTATACCGAACCGGGCCTGAAAGGCGATACCGCTTCATCTACCGCACTGAAACCGGCAGAAGTGGAAACCGGCGCCAAAGTAATGGTTCCCCTGTTCATTGAAATGGGAGAAAAAATCCGGATTTCGACAGCCGATGGCTCTTATGTTGAAAGAGTAAGATAATTCATAATTACGATTTACGATTTACGTTCAGAATCGATTGTAAATCGTAAATCTTAAATTTCTATATTTCCGTCAGCTTCTTTCGATAAGATATCGATAACAATTTTAGCCGCATTTTGTTCGGCTTCTTTTTTGGAAGTACCTTCCCCTTTTCCTTTTTCTTCCTCGCTAAGCATCACGGTGCAACAGAATTTACGACGTCCGCGAGCCACTTCGTCTGTCTGGAAATGGATATCGACTTTATTTTTTTGTCCCCATTCGATCAGGCGGCTTTTGTAGTTGGTGTCGATCGTCACCAGATCTTTGATATCGAAGAAATTGGGAAAGATAAACTTCTCGATAAACCGTTTGGTATTAACGAATCCCTGATCCAGAAACATCGCCCCGATAAAAGCTTCGAATACATCTCCGTAAATATGCTTATTCCGGGAGATATCCGATTTTGCGACGACAGCTTTATCCAGACCGATATTAATGGCCAATTCATTCAAAGATTCGCGGCTGACTACTTTAGAACGGACACGGGTAAGAAAACCTTCGTCCTTTTTAGGAAAGAATTTATACAATAATTCAGCGACAATAGCTCCCAGAACGGCATCTCCTAAAAACTCCAGACGTTCGTAATTGAGCACAACCCCTTTGGAAGTCATCTTCGATGCCGACTTATGCAGCAGAGCTAAACGATACAGACTCTTATTGTTGGGCACAAAGCCGATCTGAGAAATAGACAATCCATAAAACTTCCCGTTACGATTCAGGTAAAGTCTTATGGATTGAATGATTTGCCTAATCACAGCCCTAAAGAATTTAGTATGTGATTATTTTTTGATTACGACACATGCATTGTGTCCACCGAAGCCAAAAGTATTGCTTATGGCCACTTTCACTTCCCTCTTTTGCGGCTCGTTGAACGTAAAATTCAATTTCGGATCGAGCTCCGGAGCCAAAGTATGGAAATTAATCGTCGGAGGAACAATATCATTCTTTACAGCCAACGTACAAGCGATCGCTTCTACAGCACCCGCAGCCCCCAAAAGGTGACCTGTCATAGATTTCGTAGAACTGATATTCAACTTGTAAGCATGCTCGCCAAACGCTTTCAGGATAGCTGTCGGTTCGGAGATATCTCCCAACCCGGTCGAAGTACCGTGTACATTGATATAATCGATATCTTCGGGTTTCATACCTGCATCTTCAAGAGCCAGCAACATCACTTCATAGGCCCCGTCCGGATCCGGAGCGGTCATATGATAAGCGTCGCAGTTTCCGGCACCCCCTGCAATCTCTGCATAGATATGTGCACCTCTGGCCACAGCATGTTCATACTCTTCAAGAATCAGGGCAGCTCCACCTTCACCGATCACAAAACCATCCCGGTCTGCATCGAAAGGACGGGAAGCTGTCTTCGGGTCATCGTTGCGGGTTGAAAGGGCTTTCATCGAATTGAAACCACCTACACCAGGAACGGTGACAGCAGCTTCAGAACCACCGGCAACAATGGCATCAGCTTTTCCTAAGCGAATTAAGTTCAATGCATCAACAATAGCGTGAGCCGACGATGCACATGCAGAGACCGTCGTATAGTTCGGACCTTTCAATCCGTTTTCTATAGCGATCATGGCTCCTCCCATGTTAGCGATCATCTTAGGTATAAAAAAAGGATTGAATCGAGGCGTACCATCTCCTTTCGAGAAAGTATCACACTCCTCGAAAAAAGTCTGCAAGCCACCGATTCCTGCTCCCCATATTACACCTATCCGCTTTTTGTTCGCTGTTTCCAGGTCCAAACCCGAATCTTTAAGCGCCTCTCTTGCAGCGATGATACCGAATTGAGTATAAAGATCCATCTTCCGAACTTCTTTCTTATCGAAATATCCGGTCGGTTCGTAATTTTTCACCTCACAAGCAAACTGTGTGCGGAATTTTGATGCATCGAAACGAGTAATAGGACCGGCGCCACTGACGCCTTTCAATAAATTGTCCCAAAACTCAGGCACATTATGACCTAAAGGGTTGATTGTTCCAAGACCTGTAATTACTACTCGTTTCAAATCCATAAAAACAATATTAAATTACTTTGCGTTAGCTTCCACGTAAGAGATAGCATCACCTACAGTAACAATTTTTTCTGCTTGATCATCCGGAATAGTAATATTGAATTCTTTTTCCAGTTCCATAATCAGCTCAACAGTATCCAAAGAGTCGGCACCCAGATCATTTGTGAAGGTAGCTTCGGGTTTAACTTCTGATGCATCTACACCTAATTTCTCTTCAATAATCCGTTGTACTCTTTCAGTAATGTCAGACATAGCTTAAAATTTTAATTAGACATTCTTTTTACTTTAACACTCTATGCAACAAGATTTGCATAATTATCTAAATTCAGATGGCAAATTTAGACTTTATTTTTTTCACTAAAAAATTTTTTGCCAAGAATAAACTTTTATTACCTTTATCGTCTTGATTTTTAAATGCTTACACCATGAAAAAAATAGCAATATTTGCCTCAGGATCAGGTTCTAACGCTGAAAATATCATTCAATATTTTGCTCAAAAACCGCAATTCTGCGTAAAATCTGTCTTTTGTAATGTCCCGGATGCTTATGTTCTGGAACGGGCTAAAAAATACCGTATTCCAACTTTTGTTTTCAACCGGGAAGAGTTCCGGAATCCGGACAAAGTATTCCGCCAGCTCCAGGAACAGGAGATCGATTTTATCGTATTAGCCGGCTTTTTATGGCTAATGCCCTCTTTTATCACCGCAGCCTGGCCGAACAAAATCGTCAACATCCATCCGGCCCTTCTTCCGGCCTATGGCGGTAAAGGCATGTACGGACACCATGTGCACGAGGCCGTTATTGCAGCCGGCGAAAAGGAAAGCGGCATCACCATTCATTATGTCAATGATCACTACGACCAGGGCGCTATCATCTTTCAGGCCAAATGCCCGGTGCTCCCGACAGACACCCCCGACGACCTTGCCGCCCGGATACATGAATTGGAATACCGGTATTTCCCGGAAATCATAGAAAAAACGATTCTAAACACGGAAGGAGAATATAATGCCTGAACTAAGCATACAACAAGCAGAGGCTTTAATCGAAGCCAATTCCATTTTATGCCCGCCAATCAAATCCGGATACCTAGGGGACTTACCACAATCTGTTGTGCTGTACATAGAAACGGCCCACCATTTGCAGGCCAATCAAATGATTGCAAAGAATTTAGAGATTATTCAAAAAATATATGCAATTCACGATCAGACATTCTTATATTTACCACAGTTATTACAAGACGGAGCGGATGTCTTCAGGTATGTTTATCCCGGCTTGCCCATCGATCAATCTGTAACACCGGAAAACATCACTGCGACCGTTACAGCGAAATTACTGGCCGAACTGAATATTTCACCGGAAATACAAGGGCCCATGCTCCTGACCTATTCCAACAAATACGGCAACAACTCTTCCAATTGGGTAATCACCCATATTAAAGGTAAAATATCTGTCCAACAATTTTTCCAGACTCATGCAAGGATATATGAGCATTATAATTACAATAATGTCAAGTATTCACGAGTTTTAGGAGATTATTCCCCCGGAAATAATTCAACCGATCCGGAAGAACGTTTTGATGCGGAGGTGAACCGGATTGTTTCCGAAATAGACGAACGGATCCGGTTTCTAAAAGAGAAAGGTTTATTTCGTATATTGTCAGACACCATCGCTCCGATGCTGACCCCTAAACTCAGTCGTCTTTGTGTTACTGAAGATTTCAGGATACACCTACCTGATTATGATGATATGGAAATAATCCTGAATCCTCTGTCAAAAGCGGTTTATTTCTTGTTTTTACGTCATCCGGAAGGGATTTTTCTTAAAAATTTACCACGATATCGTGATGAACTGACACAGATTTACAGGCTATTATCCAACCGGGAGAACTTGCAGCATATGGATGAAAGCATTCGAAAACTGACGGATCCGTCCGATAATTCAATTCATGAAAAATGTTCCCGGATAAAACGGGCATTTATTGAAAAATTCAGCGCGGAACTGGCGCAACATTACTATGTCGACGGTCATCTGAAACGACCGAAACATATTTCATTACCCACCGGGATGATCAGTTTACCGGACGCATTAAAAAATATCAAAACCCTCATAACGCAGGAAGACTATATGGTAATGAATTTAGCAGAAATATTAAAAAATATAGGTATTGGGGAGAAATAAATGTTTTTATCGCGTAATTTATTTTCGTACTCGCCGATTTTACCGAATTTGGTGGTTTGATTTAATTTATTTCCACCCACTTTGTCCATTTTCACCTAATATTAAAGTTCTATTCTGATAAAACTCTATTTGCAAGTCTTGCAAATCATCTCTCCATATTAAAATCCTCCGTACTTTTATTCCGACAAATCAGTCACCCATAACGTTTGCAGGATGTTTAAATTTGTTTATATGGGGATAATATAGGATATGTCTCAGCAAAATTAATTAAATAAGTTTATTGCTTTTGCTCCCGGCTTTCACTATATTTGTCACAACACGAAAAGAAATTTTCGTGACAGACATATTAAATGAAGCGTTTAGCTTATCCTTGATAGAAAATTCGCCAAAATTTTAGTAGAAGGATAGCAGTACAAACGTTCATGCTTGCCATATAGGTAGTTCTTACCATATATCGGTTGGGCGTGGGGTGACTGTTTATTTCTACCAGGTGTTTGGCGATACCTCTATCAGATAAACTGAAAGTTCTCACGCTTCTTGCATTTTATAAACCTGCCTCGTCCGGGAATCTGAGGAACAAATTAAAATTATGAAAAAAATTATCTTATTAATTACAGGGCTTATTGTTCATAGTATCCTATATGCACAAGTACATGAAATTCAACTTGAAATTGAACATCGGCGCTCAGTATCAGATGTTTTAAAAAGTATTGAAAATCGAATTGATAAATCAAACTCCAACTTCAAGCGCAATGAAATGCAAGATATGTATTCTGCAAGATCTGCTATTATGGAAAAATCTTTAAAAGCTATCGAAAATTTGAACGAGAGATTAGAACAAAAGGAAATGTTAAATATGGTTCGGGCGGAAAAATATTTAGAGATTCTGAAAGCAGAGATTCCTAAAGAATATAATGCACACAGACTGGAATTGATTCAAGCAGCAATTAAAGCAAGAAACGAGTATTTAGGGGATATAGACCTTTATTGGTTTTCTGATATTGCAATAGAAGATTATATGTATACAGCATACGAAAAACGTATCCAGCTAATTAAAAAAAGAGAAAGTGAAAGAGAAAGAGAAAAAACAATAATACAATCTAAAGGGGAGAAAATTGCAGAACAAGCAAAAAAAGGAGAATTTTCAAATGAGTTAAAAATAATTTGTGAATCACTAATTCCTACATTGTATAGATTACAAACAATGGATATACCTTATTATTGTTATGATATCCTACTTTCACTCTCATTGAAGGGGTATGTAAAAGGTACAAACAATCTGGTCAATATAAAGCAAAATCAAAGCATTAGAGGTACAAATAAGGATTTTCCTAATTCGCCGGCTGAATATGCAAACATTGATGATTTCATCATGGATTACTATGAATTATATGTAACCGGAGGAAAATCTGTAAATGAAAGCACTTTCGAAATAATAGAACTTCGAAAAATAGTAAGAGAATGCTATAGCAAAGATATTGTCTCAACCCTGACTGCCTTGAAACAATATAAATAAATCCACTCAATTATGAGCGAATCGGTAAACTTTGAAAAGATGGATATTGCGGAGTTGGAGGAATATGTCCAAAATCATCCGTATGGCGATTATTACATATATATGCATGCTTGGTATGTCTATGCCTGCCGTCTGCTTGATGGTAAGGGATGTACAAAAGACCCGGGCAAAGCCTTGGACTATTTCGAAGAGATTGCCAGCAAGAGCGCCTCAGCCTCACTACAAGCCGGACAGTGCTATTATTATGGAATCGGAACTTCTCAAAATTTGAAAGAGGCTTTAAAATATTTCAAATGCGCAAGCAATGACTTAGGACCTATTTCAAAAACAGGATATTTATGGCAAGGGAAATGCCTGTTGAAAATGCAAAAAGGACAAGAAGCGATTGTGTGTTTGGAACGGGTAATCGAAGGGATAAAATCGCCAAAAAAGATTATGTATGCGAAACCGGAAATAATAAAGGAAGCAAAGTATTTGTTAGGTATGTGCTATTATTATGGAGTAGGTGTGGAAGAAAATAAGGAAACCGCTTTTCAATATTTGAAGGAAGCGTCATTAGGAGAGAATGCAAGTCTGGCAGCACAATACTACCTTGCCCGATGCTATCAAAATGGTATCGGAACGGAACCGAACCCTGAAAGGGCAGAGCATTGGCGGTCCATGTGTTTTGAACAAAATTACAAGGAATTGGTGAATGAAATGGAAGAATTATTGGGAATAAATATAAAATAAACAAGTAAAATTAAAGCAATGAGTACTCAAGTTTTAGGTGATTGGCATTGGGTGAAAACTCCTTCGGAACAAGAGAAATCCGAATATAATGAAATGTGCATGATATTAATGATAAAATTGAAAGGTAAATCATTAAGGGAACATACAGAAAACGAATTAAATAATGTTGCTGAGTTCTTGGATGCGATTATCAAACTAATTGAATCATATCCGCAGGAACAGATGTTCAAAAAGGATGCAAAGAAAATGTTGATTCTCAGAATGAAAACCAATTATTTGTTGCACCATTATAATAAAGCGGAAAAAGATTGTTTGTCGATATTACGTATGTTGGAGGCAGAAAAGGAATCATTTGCACACTACGACGAGAAGTACGGTGGAATTGGGGCTTTGTTGGGTGCAGGTGAGTCTTTGAATAAAGAAATTGAAAATGTTAAAAACTTGTTAGACGAAATTCGTTCACACTTTTAATTTTGAATAAATTATGGACTTTCACGATTTAGTTTTTTATAGCGGGCATCATTACCGCTTTGAGTGTGGTGTAGAAGTTGGCGGTGGGGCTGCTAAACGTGCCATTCGGATACAGGACAGTATTTCCGGAAATGAAGGTTCTTCCGTTACTATCTATGATACGGAAGAAAGCGATGTGTTGAGAGCGGATAGGGTTTCTATGTCTACTAAGCCGATGAAGATTGTTTCTTCTGCTTCCGATGAAACAACTATGCGGGGGTGGGGAATATATACGCATCCGCTTATCGGTGTTCAAATTCCTTTTTCCAATTATGGATTAACAATATATCATCCTAGTGGGGTGATTCAAAAAATCACTTTACATATGTTTGACAAGAATGTTGATATCGAATATAAACTTTAATTTTTACGATTATGACATTTGATGAATTAACGCATGCAGCAGAGCAAGGTAATGCAGGTGCCCAAGCACAATTGGGGCGGTTGTTAATACAGAAGCATTATTTTCAGGTCGGAATACACTTTATGCTGGAGAGTGTTTCTCAGACCGGAAGCATGGAAGATATATTTTTTGTCAATATAGCTATAAATAATGTCACGTCAGAGGATGAGAAACAAAAGATTTTGGAAGAGTTACATGAGCGAGCAGAAGCGGATGAATGTACAGCCTCTTATATTTTAGGGCAATGTTACGAGGACAGCAATATAGTTACGCAAAATCATGAAAAAAGTATATATTATTACGAGCGTGGTGCCCGGTGCGGTTTTTTCCCTGCGACAGAAAAATTAGGAGCCTATTATTTAGAGGTAAAAGATGATGTTAAAGAAGGAATGTTGTGGTATTTCAGGGCTGTAGAAGCGGGCTCTGATAATGCATGGCGTCCCATAGGGTTAAATATTTTCATAACACGAATTACTATGGGAACAATAACACGTGAATTACGAACAGATGCTGATGTCGTTCAAATCTTAACATACTGCGCAGAAAAAGGTGCTATTTTCGCACAATTTCTTCTTGCACGTCGTTATGAAAAAGGGCGTGGTGTACCTCAAAATATCGCGCAAGCGCAGTATTGGTATGACAGAATCAAACACTATGTTACTGATTTACAAGATATAACTAATGTAATAGAAGGTATGATGTACACAACATGGGGTTATATTCCAGAATACTAAACCAATAAATTATACAACTATGACATTTGAAGAATTATGCGCAGCAGCACAACAAGGAGACCGTGACGCGCAATTTGAATTGGGAGGTTTTTGGTGGGAGCGCAACAATTACGAACGTGCCGTAGAATGGTACACACTAAGTGCCGAACAAGGAAATGTTGATGCCCAATATTCTTTAGGTGCGTATTATCACAACATGCACCAAAATGAAAAAAGTTTTTATTGGCATGAACAAGCAGCTTTGCAAGGTGATGCAGAAGCTCAAAACATTATCGGAGAATACTATCTTGACGGTACAGGAGTCAAACAAGATGAAGAAAAAGCAGTATATTGGTTTGAAAAAAGTGCCAAAAATGGTAATTCTTTATCCATGTTTCATTTAGGAGAATGTTATTATAAAGGGAGAGGAGTTCAAGCTGATACAATAATGGCTATTGATTGGTTGAAAAAAGCAGAAGCACATGGCGACCGTGATGCAGGAAGAATGTGAAAACAATTATATTACGACCGTTCCATCATGTCCATAGACCGATTATTACGTTTAAAACCGTTTAACGAGTATATGAATGCAAGTGACAAAGAAATTTAAAGTGTTATGTGTCAAAAGGAATTGATTATGGAAAAGAACACTTTACAAAAATTTGATATTTTAGCTCTGTTACATGAATTCAGCCAACATGAACTTCAATTAACCGTATATCGCAATACTGATATCCATTTTTTACATGAAGTATTGCAGATTTTAGAGAAGATTACAGAATTCATAGAGAGGCAGAATGATGTTTTTTCTTTAAATGACATATTATCTGTGGAGCGAATTAGGGAATTATACATTCATAAAGCCAATATTTATCTGCATTTTAACACATATGAAAAAGCTTTGGAAGCTTATCAAAAAGCAAAATCATACATTTCCAAAGAAGAAAAAGATGATAAATTGCATTGGTTAAAATGTATGGACGGTATATCTTGGGTAAAGGCTCGCATGGAATTGTATGAAGATGCTTTGAAAGATTGCAATGAATTGATAAGTTATGCATTTCAAAAGGATGCGTTGTTGCCTAAGTTTTTTACAGTGAGGGCTTGTTGTTACAAAGAACTTGGTCAAACTCTTTTGTCTGAAAGAGATTTTGAGATAGCAAAATGCAATCCTTTACAGATAAAAATGGTCTTACAGAAATTAGGTGATTATTCTTTACCTAATGGTTTTACAATAGAGGGGTATATGGGGATAGGGAATAGGGCTTTTACACTCGGTTTTATTCAAGAGGCTCTTTTAATGTATGAAAATGCTATTGCCAAAGGACCAGCTAATGCGCAATTATATTTTGGGAAAGGAGTTATATTATCTAAAATGCTACGTCATAATGATGCGATACAAGCTTATTCCAATTGCATTCAATTAGATCCTTTCATGGCAGATGCTTATGTAAATCGTGGGAATGAATATAGTCAATTGAAACTTTGGAATTTAGCATTGCAAGATTATCAAGACGCTCTAAAAATAGATCCACACAACGAAATGGCGAAACATAATATTCGTGAACTTAATAAATGATATGAATACAATACTTAAAGCACTGACCAAACTGATTATCCTACCGATAATTCTCGTAGGCAATATGATAACAAATGCTCAAACTTTTAAAGCCTACAAAGCAAAAGCGGAACAAGGATATGCACAAGCCCAAGGCAGCTTAGGAGTTTGTTACTATGAGGGTGATGGAGTGGCGATGAATAAAACTAAAGCCGTGGAATAGTTTCAAAAAGCAGCGGAACAAGGGTGTATACAAGCTAAAGAAGTATTGGAATCAATAACACAACCATAAAATGTAATAATCAAGACTTGTTCTTAAGATTATGACTGAATATGAAATATAGTTCTATTTTAATTATCGTTTTTGGGATGCTCTGCGGATGCGTCAGACAAAAAAAGGCGGATTCTTCCGGCACGGAAAGTATTGAAACGCCCCAAAGTAAAACAGATACTTCGGTTGGTGTGATAACTGACTCTGATTCCCTGCAAGGAGCGAAAAATGCCATTTATTATTGGAAAACCGTCTTTCGCCTGACGGAACATGACAGGCAATTTTTACAAAAGCACCACATCCGGAAAATCTATCTGCGGATGTTTGATGTAGACCGTGTAGAAAATGCGGACGGAAAGTTGGAAGTCATTCCCATTGCCACGACCTTGTTTCAAGACACGATTCCGGCCGGAATAGAAATCGTACCCACGGTTTATATCACCACAAAAGCAATCAGACATGACTCTGATTTTGCAGAATTGATGTACAAGAGAATACATGCCATGCTAATGCGTCATCAGATTCGGAACGTAAAGGAAATCCAGGTGGATTGCGACTGGACGGCAAGTACCCAGGATTCGTTTTTCGGGTTTTGCCAAAGACTACGGGACACATTGTATGCAAATCATTTATCGCTCAGCGCCACCATACGGTTGCATCAGTTGAAGAAAAAAGTCCCTCCGGTGGATAAGGGAGTTTTGATGCTATACAATACGGGGTCGATTTACAATCCGGAAACGGAAAATTCCATCCTCAACTACAAAGATGTGGAAGCCTATCTGAAATCCGACATAACATACGAATTGCCTCTCGATTTTGCATACCCGACCTATGCGTGGGGAATTTTGACGGAAGAAAGGAATTTTAGGGTAATTCTGCACGAGGTGAATTTCTCGGATACACTGCGGTATAAAAAGATGACCGGTGGAAATTATTTGGTTTTGCAAGAGCATTATTTGGAAAACCATCATATCCGTAAAGGGAATATCATCCGTCTGGAAAATTCCACATTCAGCGAAATTATGCGTGTCAAACGGCTCATTGCATCTAAAATGGCATCAGAATCCGGCAATACGATTCTTTACCATCTCGATTCATTGAATCTATCAATGTTTGAAGAAAAAGAAATTAACCAAATATATACCCCCATTCCATGAGATATCTTTTTTCAATTCTTATCGTCCTGATTCCGGCATGTCGTCTTTCTTTGGCTTGTGGCCCTCGTGACAGGTTATATACGGCGGAAGAGTATTTTACATTTCGTATCTGTGGGGAAGATATGTCAGGAACAGGTATAAGAAATAGCCGCTCCTGGCGGGAAAATCCCCTAATGGACAATTGCCGTAGTTGGGCAAAAATCACTTCGACTGATATTCCATTGGAAGACATTCAACAAGTCGTGTACCATTGGGAATACGACCGGTTGGAGAAATTACATGCCGATGCGGTGGCTGGTAAAGAGAAAAATGACAATGCTTTTGCCGACTGGTTGATTCGGGAAAAAGATACGGAAATAACGTCTTTTCTGCTTCTGGCAAAGCAATGTGAACAGACCCGGGCCAAACAATGTTCCGCCTGGTACTACCCCGTACAGGGAGATGAAGAGAACACCCTTTTGACGGAAATTGTGGAAAAAGCCAAGGAGTACAAGGGGAAACGCTTGTTTGACCGTTATACGCTTCAAATGATGCGTGCGCTTATTTCCTTGCGCCAATATAATGAATGTCTGAACATTTGGTTGGAGCGGAAGAATTTCTTTCACAAAGGTGTGATAGAGGAAATGGCTAAAAATTATGCGGCAGGGGCATATTATCATATCGGTGAGATAACAAAAGCGAAAAGGATGTTTACAGAAACCGGAGATATCGTCTCATACGTTTTCTGTATGAACAAAGAAGGAAAAACTTATGACAGCTATGATATGCTACCTATCCTGTACCAAAGGGAGCCGAACGATAAAAGGCTGTTTCATTTGATGCAGAATATAATACATTATGATATAGAGATGTATAGAGAGAGATATAGATTCAATCGTTTCTATACAGAAAAGAACGATCATTTTAAAAAGAATCTGAAAACATTATACGATTTCACCCTTAATGTATTGGACGAAGGGAAAGCGAAAAATCTTGCTGTCTGGTATTATACGGCTTCTTTTCTGTCCGATAAATTGCGTGATACGGTGCAAGCGTTGGAATATATCCGACAAGCAAGGGAATTGCCTGCCGGACAAGATTTAAAAGATGCTATCCGTGTATTTGACATTTATCTGAAAGCAAAATCTGCTGTAAAATACGATGCCGATTTCGAGAATTACCTTTATAATGAATTGAGTTGGCTGGACCAAAAGATTGTCATAAATTTGGATTCTGTGTATTATAGCGACATAGAGGACTACATTTGTAATCGTAGTTCATATTATTGGGGTGATATGATGCGTAAAATAGTCATTTCACAAGTGGTTCCTAAATGCATTGCTTCCGGTTACCAAACGCGGGCATTGCAATTACTGAATATGGCAGACAATCGGGTGTTGAATCTTGTAGGGAAGTTCTGGAGTTATCCTGCTACTATAGTAGATTGGGGAAATTCTCGAAGAATTTATTGTTCAGAGTCAAAGGCACTTTTTAGACCGGGGGTGGGTGGTATTAATGATTATGATTACAGCAATGATTTCTTCATCAATCTTGATTCGCTTGGAGTACAGCATATCGAGCGATTGGTTGTCCGCATGCAAAATCCGTTATGCTATTTTGACCGCTTCTTGAATGAGCGCAGTTATGTCAATATGGAATATTTCTATGAAATCATCGGTACCCAACTATTGGCGGCGATGAGATATAAAGAGGCCATTCATTACTTGAGTCAAGTATCGGACGAGTTTATGCAAACAACCAATGTATATCCATATTATAAACCGGAACCGAAAGATTACAAGTTGAACTTTGCCAAAAAAATGTATGCTTTAGAGCAGAAAATAAAAACGTCGAAAAATCCGAATGATCGGGCGGAGTGTATGCTTACATACGCTAAAGAATTGCAAAATTCAATAGGTCCTCGCTGGTATCTGACAAGGTATTATGATGGTTGTTGGGTTAATTACCCGTTTTATAGCCAATACCAGACCGATTTGTATGACAATGCGGTAGAGAAATTTGAATACATGAAACAGAAAGCATTTAAGACATTTACCGATACTGAAAGGGCAGCCAAGACTTGTTGGAGGCTGTTTAGCAGAGTTGCAAGGGAAAACCCTCCGGCAAAGACGATGGAATATATCCGGGAACATTGCGACGTACTTTCTGATTATACTGAAAATGTTGGCGATTACGAATTACTTAACGGTTTGATTTTTGGTCCTGATAAAGAATTGTATAAGAAATTTAGAAATTAAAGATAAAATAATCCAACGACATTATACCATGCTAAAAAATCTGCTTAAACACTTTTCAAAGAAAAAAGAGGATGAAAAAAAGACACAAACTTTTCAACCTCTATACAGAAAACACGATAGAATAATAAACCAACAATTAGCAAAAGATATTCTATTAGGAACCGCCATAGGGGATGCTTTAGGTTTTCCTGTACAATTCATTCCCAGAGAAACAGTGCAAAAAGATCCTGTTATTGGCATGGGAAAGTGCAGGACATTTGAATCACCTTCGGGTATATGGTCTGACGATACTTCATTATCTCTCTGCTTAGCTGATTCCTTATGTTCCGGCTACAATTTACGAGATATAGCCAGCAAATTTATAGAATGGTTGTTTGAGGGACTTTGGACACCTAATAATAAAGCCTTCGATATTGGCATAACAACAATGCAGGCTATTAGTAATCTAAGGAACAGAATAGAACCTAAATTTGCCGGTCTTAACGGAGAGAAGGATAATGGTAACGGTTCCCTCATGAGAATAGCTCCGCTTATTCCATACATCTACGGATTAGTGGAAGAACAACAGATACAAATCATTTCAGAAGTTTCTTCATTGACCCACAGACATCCCAGAAGTATTTTAGCTTGTATATTTCTTTGCAAATTTGCAATACAGTATTTAGCGACCAAAGAAATCCCAACTGCATTTGCATATACTCAAAAAGAAATCAAGTATCTGTTAACTCAAGAAAAGTTTAAGAATGAATGCAGTCATTTTGACAGACTGGTTAATCTGACTTACGAACAATTCAGGAATATAGCAGAGAATGATATAAAATCAACAGGATATGTGATTGATACGCTCGAAGCCAGTTTTTGGAGTATTTTCAACAATAATGATTTCAAAGACAGCGTTTTGTGTGCAGTAAACTTAGGATATGATGCAGACACAGTAGGAGCAATCACAGGAGCATTGGCAGGAATTATTTATGGGCATGATTCTATTCCTGAAGAATGGCTAAATGTATTGGCAAGAAAAGAGGATATTATTGAATTGGCTAATAAATTAGATTCTGCCATAAAAAGTAATCCATAACTTGTTTTTGGCAATATATAGCTATAAAAAGACATTATTACCGTAACGAATAAACTTTTTGCATGCGGATCGACCAAATCTACGGACACTGTTTCACAACATAGCTAGTACAGAGGGACTTCAGTAAATAGCACAAATCAGCCAACTAATTCATACTTAGGGACATTTACTGAATATCCCTTCTTAACTCATTCGGGAAATCAACTTAAGCAGTTTCATCTTTTTCAATGCAATTTGCTTCAGATATTCCACTTCTATTTTGGGCTCATCGCATAAGCATAGCAAAGGTACTGTTTTTTTGTTTTGACAGAAAAATATCGAAATGTTTGCAGTATAGCAGAAAAACATGACCTTCATATTAACAATTTCCGCCACGCCTCTTTACAATGCATATCAAGGCGGAACTTATTTTTTATACACCTATGGCAACATACACTAAGCAGCCCACAAGTATTGCCGTTCAAATGTCAATGTTGAAAAACAGGAGACTTCTGTTTGACGATGAGCAAGCGACGATTGAATACTTAAAAATCATCAGTTATTTCCGTTTGGCTAATTATTGGAAACCTATGGAAAGCGACAAAGTGAACTATGTATTTAAGCCCAAAAATAAGTTTGAGAACGTAGTAACCTTGTACAATTTTGACAAAGAATTGCGCACTCACATTTTTTCAGCCATTCAAAGCATTGAGATCCCTGCGGCCTAAAGTTATCCAGATATATCATCTAACTGTGGTGCATTTGGGTCTGCTGATGAATCATGGTTCCCTGACACAACAATCTTTTCTAAATGCCTCTCCAATAGCGATGATGAATTGAAACGCTCAAAAGAAGATTTTTTGATTGAACATTTTGTCAAGTACGATAACCCGCCATATCCACCTGCATAGAAAACTTTGGAAGTGTCATCTTTCGGAATGCTCTCAAAGCTATACTGCAATTTATCAGATAACAACCTTAAAAAGCAGATTGCAAGAGAACTTGGTTTACCACAGCACTTATATCTTGAAAGTTGGATAAAAAACCGTCTGTATTGCGTAACTGCATAGCATATCATGCATGTATATGGAACAGGAAATATCCATAGAAGCCACAACTACCTAAGAAGCTACAAAATCCTTGGATTCAAAACAAAGCTATAGCACAGGAAAAACTATATGCTCAATTATGTTGTGTGGCTTATCTGTTGGATGTAATTTCCCCCAACAACGGCTTCAAACAGAAGTTGAAAGTACTCTTGTCAGAAGTCCCGGCCTTTACATCAACCCGGACGGCGATACCGGAGCGTTTTTTCGGGTGAAAAATGCCCTGCGGTAATTTTTTGCCCGAAAACCGGAGGCTGGAACGTGGAAGGTATCCTCCCTCCGAGTTATCTTTTCAAGAAGACTTTGCAAAGGAAACGGAGATTATGACGGATTTTTATAGAGGAATATGGGAACAAGCACTATAGCAGTATATGAAACATCATGAGCCGTTGCTTTTAAAATGAACAAGGTCAATTTACATCCTTTGTTATGCAAAATCAAAAAGTTCGGCCGCTTCTATTGGAGAAAAATGGGAAAAGTCCCATTTTTCTCCAATAAAAAACCGCGTTACTGATAATTTTCACTATTTTTTTAACATGCTTATACCAAGAAACAAATATTTGCAGGAACTGAGAAGTGTGATGCACAACGGAATGATTAAGATTGTTACCGGTATACGCCGTTGTGGAAAATCTTATCTTCTATTTGAATTATTCAAACAATCATTACTTGAAAGCGGTGCGAACGAAGAACATATTATTCAAGTTGATTTGGAAAACCAACGTAGTAAACACCTCAGAGATCCGGACATATTATTGGATTACATTGATGGGCATATCACAGATAACGGTATGTATTACATACTATTGGATGAAATTCAACTTGTTCCTGAATTTGAAAACGCACTCAACAGCTATCTGAAAATTAAAAATGCAGATGTATATGTGACCGGTAGCAATAGCCGAATGTTATCCAGTGATGTAAAAACTGAATTTCGTGGTAGAGGGTATGAAATCAGAGTCCATCCCCTAAGCTTTTCGGAATTTCTCAAGGCAGGACAGTACGCAAATGAACTTTCTGCACTACAAGATTATATGATTTATGGAGGAATGCCACAGGTTGTATCTTTTTCAAAGAAAAAGAAAATTATCTCAAATCATTGTTTCAAGGGACTTATATACGCGATATAAAAGAGCGTTACAGCATTAGAAATGATGATGATTTAAGTGAACTTATAGATATCATTGCTTCCAATATCGGCTGCCTGACCAATCCGACAAACCTTGAAAATACATTCAAATCCGTAAAAGGCCATAGTATTTCAGATACAACCATACAGAGTTATCTTGGAAATGTTACAAGATGCGTTTATGTTGGAAAAAGCCATTCGATATGACATTAAAGGAAAACATTACATCAACACACCTTCAAAATAGTATTTTGAAGATATAGGACTACGTAATGCCCATCTGAATTACCGCCAAATTGAAGGTGGTCATCTTATGGAAAATATTATATATAACGAATTGCGTATCAGAGGGTATTCTGTTGATGTAGGGCAAGTGAAGGTGAGAATAATAAATGATGATGGAAAGAAAATACGAAAACTACTGGAAATGGATTTCATTTGCAATAGCGGGAACAAACGTGTGTACATACAATCAGTACTTGATATGCCCACTCAAGAAAAAATTGACCAGGAAACCAATTCCCTTCGTCATATCAAAGACGGATTCCTAAAATAGTCATTGTGGGAGGGTTGACCCCTTCACATGTGAATACAGATGGCATATCAATTATTAATGTGATCGATCTCCTTAAAGATACAGAAGGAAATCTATTATAAATCCAAACTGAAATACACGCCTGTTTGGCGGAAGCAGGAGACACAACCTCTGCAGCATTCGCGATAGTAACCTCCAATATAGGTAGTGTTCTCAAAAGGTATTGTCCGATGAAGACTATTTATCACAATTCGATAGTGATGTAACAGAAAGAATAATAGCGGGGACTATGGAAAGCTTTACCCAAGCCTATAAACTATACAATGCCATACCCGATATGAAATATTCCTCTGAAAATGCTTCGGTTCTCTTCAAAAGGAAATGATTAAAAAAAGGGCTGAAATTCTTATCTAAAACGGTTGCAAAATTTTCTCGCAAACAAAGAAACTATAGCTTACTCCTGCATTTGAGCGGATTTTTTGTCATTTGGCAAAAAAACACCAGTTTTCATGTCAATGTAAAGAGATGGATGTACCTGGGCTGAGGAGAGGCAGGTGTTGCATTTTAAAGCGGGGAAGCGGGAAATTCCGGGGAGTTGTTTCCGTAATTCCGCAAGATATTGTATTTTTGTTTGTGAATTCAGCATGCAACAAACCATGAAATTTACCCACTTTCACGTCCACTCGCAATATTCTATTCTCGACGGAGCAGCCAGTATTCCAGGCCTGATCGAAAAAGCCAAAGCCGACGGCCAGGCCGCACTAGCACTGACCGACCACGGCAATATGTTCGGGATAAAGCTGTTTTACGACACCTGCCGGCAAAAAGGGATCAAACCCATTTTAGGGTGTGAAGCCTATGTCGCACGGGTATCCTTATATAATAAAGAAAAACCGATCGACCGGTCAGGGGAACACCTGATCATTCTGGCCAAAAACCTCACCGGTTACCTCAATCTCGTCAAGCTCTGTTCGACGGCTTTTTGCGACGGTTTCTACTACCGTCCCCGTATCGATAAAACCCAGCTCGAAAAACATCATGAGGGATTGATCATTTCCTCGGCTTGCCTGGGAGGAGAAATCGATCAGAAAATCATGGCCGGTGATCTGGAAGGAGCTGAAAAAGCAGCTCTATGGTACAAAAATCTGTTCGGCGAAGATTATTACCTGGAAGTGATGCGCCATCCGGCAGCGGATCCCAAACAAAGAGCCGAGATTTACGACAATCAGCAACGCTGTATTCAGGAGAAAATCAAAATAGCCAGAAAACTGAATATCAAACTTATCGCTACCAACGACGTACATTTTCTCAATGAAGAAGATGCCGAAGCCCATGATCTGCTGATCTGCCTGAACACCCGGAAAGACATCGACGATCCGACCCGGATGCGGTATACCCGTCAGGAATGGTTTAAAACCACCCAGGAAATGATCGACCTTTTCCCCGATCTGCCCGAAGCCATCGAAAACACTCAAGAGATCACCGATAAAGTCGAGGAATACGAACTGGATTCCGATCCTTTGATGCCCGTTTTCCCTATTCCCCCCGAACTCGGTACGGAAGAAGAATACCGGCAAAAATTTTCCCAGGAAGACCTCTTCAACGAATTCACCCGCGACGAGAAAGGAAATGTCGTACTGACCGAAGAAGAAGCCAATAAAAAAATCAAAAAACTGGGAGGATACGACCGTTTATACCGTATCAAACTGGAAGCCGACTATCTGAAAGAACTGACCATGAAAGGGGTTGTGAAACGCTATGGCGAAAATCCGTCTCCCGAGATCATGGAACGCATTATCTTCGAGCTGCATATCATGAAGACCATGGGTTTTCCGGGTTACTTCCTGATCGTGCAGGACTTTATCCAGGCTGCCCGGGATATGGGCGTGATTGTAGGACCGGGACGTGGATCGGCTGCCGGTAGTGCCGTCGCCTATTGCCTGGGTATCACGAATATCGACCCTATAAAATATGATCTGCTGTTCGAGCGTTTTCTGAATCCCGACCGTATTTCCCTGCCCGATATCGATGTGGATTTCGATGATGCGGGACGGCAACAGGTATTGGAGTGGGTAACGGAGAAATATGGAGCCGACAAAGTGTCGCACATCGTAACCTTCGGCAGTATGGCCGCCAAAATGGCAATTAAAGACGTAGCCCGGGTATTGAAACTGGAATTATCGGAAGCCAACCGACTGGCCAAAATGGTTCCGGAAGCTCCGAAAATGACCCTGAAAAAAGCTTATAAGGAAAACCCGGATCTCGAAAAAGAGAAGCAATCTCTGAACCCACTGATTTCCAAAACAATACAGTTCGCCGAGACCCTCGAAGGTTCTATCCGTCAAACCGGAGTACATGCCTGTGGTATCCTCATCAGCCGGGATCCGCTCACCGATCATATCCCGATCATGCCTACCGAAGGAGAAAGTCTGATGACTACCCAATACGACGGGCATTTCGTAGAACCGATCGGGCTGATCAAAATGGACTTTCTGGGTTTACGTACCCTCTCGATCATCAAGACTTGTCTTGACAATATCAAAAAATCGAAACACATCGTCCTGAATGAAAATGAAATTCCCCTGGACGACGAAGAAACCTTCAAGCTTTTCACCCGCGGAGATACCACCGGTCTGTTCCAGTTCGAGTCGCCCGGAATGAAAAAACACCTCCGTGCCCTCCAGCCTAACCGTTTCGAGGACCTGGTAGCTATGAACGCCCTGTATCGTCCGGGGCCTATGGAGTATATTCCTTCCTTCATCCGGCGTAAATTGGGTGAGGAGCCTATCGAATACGACCATCCGATGATGGAACCCTATCTGAAAGAAACCTATGGTATCACCGTATACCAGGAACAGGTGATGCTCCAATCCCGGGCCCTGGGACTATTCACCCGGGGACAATCGGATACCCTCCGCAAAGCCATGGGTAAAAAGAAGTTCGAATTGCTGGCGGAATTGAAAGGCAAATTCGTCGAAGGTTGTAAAAACAATCCCGATTTTGTCCAGGGAGCCAAAGAAAAAGGAAAAGATGTCGAAGAACTGGTCAACAAAATCTGGGGAGACTGGGAAGCTTTCGCTTCTTATGCCTTCAACAAATCGCATTCCGTTTGTTACGCCTACATCGCCTATCAAACCGGTTTCCTGAAAGCCCATTATCCGGCAGAATTCATGGCTGCCAACTTAAGCAACAATCTTTCGGACATCACCAAAGTAACGGTTTTCATGGACGAATGTAAGCGAATGGGGTTGAGTGTACTGGCGCCGGATGTCAATGAATCCTACAATGACTTTACCGTAAACTCACATGGTCAGATCCGCTTTGGCATAGCCGCCATCAAGGGAGTGGGTGAAGCTGCTGTAGAAAAAATCATTGAAGAACGGGAGAAAAACGGACCTTATAAAGATGTATACGATTTCTTCGAACGAATCGACTATAAATCGGTCAATAAGAAAACAATCGAAAACCTGATTACTGCCGGCGGGCTGGACAGTTTCGGATACCACCGGGCCCAATACCTGCATTTGGTGGACGCAACGACCACGGTATTGGATAACCTGGTAAACTACGGCCAGAAAAACCAGCAGGATTCCATGAACCTGCAAGCCACCCTATTCGGCGAACTGGACGGCTTCGAAGTCACCAAACCGAATATCCCCGACTGCGAACCCTGGCACGACTATGAGAAATCGAAAAAGGAAAAAGAGCTGATCGGTATTTACCTGACTTCACATCCGCTGGATCCTTATAAGCTGGAAATGCAGTTGCTTTGTACGCCGGTAGAAGAACTCAACAACGGCCTCGAAACTTTTAAAGGCAAAGAAATCAATATTGCCGGCATCATCACCGCCAAACGGGAAGGTAAAACCAAAACCGGGAAAGACTTCGGCATCCTGACCCTGGAGGATTTCAGCGGCACTTACGAACTGGCTTTCTTCGGAAAAGATTATACCGATTTCCGGCAATACTTTATCGACGAGACGGCGATCTATGTAAAGGGGAAAGTAGGGCCTAAATGGGGTAAGGAAGGAAACGAGCTTACTTTCACCATTCAAAAAGTGGGCTTATTGGAAGCACTGACCGAAAATGCAATCCGTTCGATCACTTTACAGGTCGATATTGAAAAACTGACCCTGGAAACGGTCACTGAAATACACGAGCTCTTTACAACCGATGTGAACAGCGAAAGTTATAAAGAAGCCCAGAAGAAAGCAACCGAACAAAAGACACAGAAAAACAGCGATCCGGAAAATTTTGAAGAACCAGTAACGGCACAAAACGATATACCCCTGAATTTCATGCTGTTCGACCGTCAGGGAAACAGTGTCAAAATGTTCTCTCGCACTTGTAAGATCAGGCGTTCCCGGGAATTGTACGAATATTTCGAAAACAACGATTCGATCAAAATGAAGATCAACTAGGATAAATTTTAACGTTCTATTATAAGATGAATACTACGTATACAATAAAATTGTTGTAACTTAGCGGAGCAAAATGGAAATACCAACTTTTAAAAGATAAATACTATGGCAATAGCAGTTAATGATTCTAATTTTGAAGAAGTTGTACTGAAATCAGCACAACCTGTCCTGGTCGATTTCTGGGCAGAATGGTGTGGACCATGTAAAATGATGCTTCCCATTGTTGAAGAAATCTCTGAAGAATTTGCAGGAAAAATTACCGTTGCTAAGGTTGACGTCGACGGCAGCCCAAGCACAGCAGCTAAATTCGGTATCCGTAATATCCCGACTATCCTGTTCTTTAAAGACGGTAAAGTTGCTGATAAACAAGTAGGTGCAGTACCTAAGAATTCACTGGTCGAGAAAATCAACAAACTTCTTTAAATAATTGAAAATTGAGAATCGAAAAATCCGATTCTCAATTTTTTTAATCGTTGCCCTAAAGCCTTTTCTTTATCTTTTCAGGTTTATAGCCATGAACAAGCTCGAAGATATTATCCGCTATGAAGGGACATTCCGTAAATATTATCAAATTAGCCAACTAATTCACACATAAAGAATTGCGAATTAGCTGGCTTTTTTGTATCTTTAGATATTCCCCCGAAAATACGGTTTGGCAGCCAAAACGGGGGAAATACCCCAACTAAGATATGGCAAAAATACGAAATATTTCCGAGATTCAGCCTACATTAGGCTTTACAGAATTTGATATTCTGGAAAACTATCGCAAGAGTTTTCATGAGAGTGAGCTTGGCAGGCTTCATTCAGTGTTCCCGTTTGAGCGTATAGCCAAAGAATCAGGTCTGTCGGAGCAACGTCTTGGACGCAAGAACATTTTCAGTCTTTGTGCAAAGATCGGTCTTATGGTGCTGAAGGCTTATACCGGTTTCTCCGACAGGCAGTTGGTGGCACATCTTCGGTCTTGACCAGTGTAACCGGAGGTTACCGATTAGCGTTTTATCGGTCGGCATCTCTTCGATGCTGATCGGTGCAATTCCCGCTTGCTGATGAATGCCTGGCTGACCGGCGGCACAGTCTTTCCGGTCGGCTTTACAGTCAGAACCAGAGGTTCGCTGGCCAGAAACCGGAGAGGTTTTGCCGGTCCGGAGCCTGAATGACGCCCCTGATCAGGAACGAAGCAGACGCTAATCCCTCTCCCTGTCTCACTCCCGCTTCATCGGGAGTTGTTCCTCGTATACGGCGGGAAGGTTCTCTTCCGTGTCTTTGTCTTTTTTCTTTTTGCGGGTAAACCGTTCGTGCAGGCTCTCCATCATCAGGTAGAAATTGGGAATAAACAAGGTGCCTACGAGGGAGGTCATCAACATACCGGCAAAAACGGCGATACCGAGCGAGATCCGGCTCGAAGCTCCGGCTCCGGTCGAAATCACCAGCGGGAAAGTGCCGAGGATGAAAGCAAAAGAGGTCATCAGGATCGGGCGGAGACGTACGCGTCCGCCTTCGATCGCCGATTCTTCGGTCGACTTGCCTGCAGCCCGGTAATCCCGGGCGAATTCTACGATCAGGATGGCATTTTTCGCCGCCAGGGCAATCAGAAGCACTACTCCGATTTGGGTGTAAACGCTGATCGGAAGATTCATGACCATCACTCCGATCACTACTCCCAGCAGGGCGATAGGCAAACCCATGATCACTGCAAAAGGATCCGTCCAGCTCTCGTATTGGGCTGCCAGGATCAGGAAAGCCACCACGATGGCCAGTATAAAGATGATGGAGGTGGACGAACTCGCATTTTCTTCCTGATATGCCATAGAAGTCCATTCATAACCGAAGGAGCGTCCCACTTTCTCCCGGATCAGTTTGGCCATAATATTCAGCGCCTCTCCCGAGCTATAACCGTCTGCTGCGGCACCCGAGATCAGGGCGGATACGTAAGTGTTGTATTTCGTCAGGCTCTCTGCGCCGATCCGCGTCTCGATAGTAGTAAAGGCCGAAAGGGGAATCATGTCGCCCTTGGAGTTGCGGACATTCAATAGGCGTAGGTCGGTTACCAGAGCCCGGCTGTCGGGGGCACCTTCGACCTTCACCTGGTAAGTGCGGCCGAATTTCACAAAATTGTTGACATAGGTGGAACCGAGGTATGTGCCGATCGTATTGAACACCTCGCTTAGCGGAATCTGCATCAGCTCTACTTTGTTCCGGTCGATATTCAGGTAATACTGGGGTACACTGGCGCTGAACATCGACTGGACGGTAGAGAGACCCGGGGTCTCGTTGCCGGCGAGCATCAGTTCGTCTGTCATGCGTTGCAGTTCTTGCGGGCCGTAGCTGTTGATATCCTCCAGCATGACTTCAAACCCGCTGCTTTCGCCCAATCCCGGGATGGCCGGCGGTAAGACGGCGAAGGTTCTGGCTTCCGGTATCGCTTCATAGGCCATACCGTTGAATTGGTTCACCAGGCTTTGGGCGCTTAACTGCGGAGATTTCCGTTGGTCCCAGTTTTTGAGCATCACGAACAGCGTGGCGGCATTCGAAGCGTTTGCATTACTCATCATTGAAAAGCCGTTGATCGTGATATAGGTTTCGATGCCTTCCATTTGGTTCAGTACGGCCGACGCTTTTTGCAGGGCTGTAGCCGTCTGGCTCGACGAAGCACCGTCGGTCAGTTGCATGAAAGCGATGAAATACCCCTGGTCTTCTTCCGGGATAAAAGTACGCGGCCATTTGATAAATCCCCAGAAAGCCAGCACCGAAAGGATCAAAAAGACGATAAAAGTCATCAGCGATTTACGCATGAAGTGAGTGATCACCCAGGTATAACCATGGTTTGTCTTTTCAAAAAACCGGTTGAAAGCTTTGAAGAGAAAGAATTTGGCCGGCTGTTTGGGTTTCAGAAACAGGGCACAAAGTGCGGGGCTCAGGGTGAGGGCGTTGAACCCGCTGATTACCGTCGAGATGGCGATCGTCAGGGCGAATTGTTTGTACAACTGGCCGGTGATGCCGCCGATAAAGGCCGTGGGAATAAATACGGCCAACAGTACGAGCACAATACCCACAACAGCTCCCGACACTTCCTTCATGGCCTGGATCACCGCCTCTTTTACGGTGGGATACCGGCCGGTTTCGATCAGCCGGTAACTGTTTTCTACGATGATAATGGCGTCGTCTACTACCAGCCCGATAGCCAGTACCAGTCCGAAGAGAGTCAGCGTATTGATGGAAAATCCCAGCATCGCCATGAAGGTGAAAGTCCCGACCAGCGAGACGGGAATCGTGATCAGCGGAATCAGCATCGCCCGCCAGTTTTGGAGGAAGATCAGAATAACCAGTAAAACCAGGATAAAGGCGGTGATCAGGGTTTCGTATATTCCTGAAATCGAGGCATTGATAAATTCCGTCGTATCGAGGGTCACGCTGTATTGCACCCCTTCGGGGAAATAGGAGGCCAGTTTGTCCATCTCTTTTTTCACCCGTTGTGCCACGTCCAGGGCGTTGGCTCCCGGAAGCTGATAGACGGCGATAGCTGCGACGGCTCCGCCTTTCAGGGTGGCGGTGGAGCTGTAGCTTTCACGTCCGAGCTCTATAGTGGCCAGGTCACGGATGCGAAGGTATTTGCCGTCGGGAAGGGCCTTGACGATGATATTGCCGAATTCTTCTTCATCGATCAGTAATCCTTTGGTTTCGAGGGTGTATTGGTAGGCTTCTTTGCGGACTAAGGGTTCCGATCCCACGCTGCCCGCTGTAACCTGGATATTCTGGCCCTGAATGGCCGATACGATATCCGCCGGAGTGATGCCCCGGATAGTCAGCTGATCCGGATCCAGCCAGATACGCATACTGTATTTGCCCATGCCGAACAAGCCCACATTACCTACTCCTTTTACCCGGCCCAATTCGTTGGTGATATTCAGGGCCGCATAATTAGAGAGAAAAAGAGCGTCGTATTGCGGACTATCCGAGGTCAGTGACAGAAACATCACGACGTTGGTCGATTCCTTGGTCGTAGTGACCCCGATCTGGGTCACCTCCTGCGGTAAAGTGCTCAGGGCCATGTTCACCCGGTTTTCTACGAGCACGGTGGCCATATCCAGGTCGGTTCCCACTTCGAAAGTGATGGTCAGCTGGTAGCTGCCTGTGCTCGACGAAGTCGACGACATATAAAGCATACCCTCTACGCCGTTCACTTGTTGCTCGATCGGGGTACCTACCATGTCGGCGATTGTACTGGCATTGGCTCCGGGGTAGGAGGCCCGGACAACGACTGTCGGAGGAGTGATCGTCGGATATTGTTCTACCGGCAGACCACGTAAAGATACCAGTCCTGCGATCACGATAAGGATAGACAGGACCGTAGCGAATATAGGGCGGTTAATGAAAAATGTACTGAACATAGGAATAGATTAACGTTTTGTTTTTTCTCTCACTGGTTTCACGGTCATGCCCGGACGCACATTCATCAGGGCTTCCACGACATAACGGTCGTCCGGAGTGACACCGCTGACGATCTCCCGCATGCCGTCGTTACTCAATACCCCGACTTTGACGGTTTGCTGCACCACCCGGTTGTTCTCATCCACCAGATAGACATAGCGGCCTGCCTGTCCCGTGCCGATCGAAGCCTCCGGTATCAGTAAAGCATCTTTTACCACTTTATAGGGAAGCCGGATTTTAACATACATCCCGCTTAATAATTCTTCTTTCGGATTTTCGAGAATGGCCCGTACGGTCACCGTCCCGGTTTGCAGATCGACGTTCGGCGAAGTATAGTCGAGCTCGCCTTTCCAATAACGGCTGGTGTCCGCAGCATTGATGACCGTCAGCGCCAGGGCCGAATCTTTCGATACCAGCGGATTGGTCACCGGAGGAATTTGTTCGAACTCGGCATAAGCCATATTGAAATAAGCATACATATACTTATCTTTATACATCGTAGCCAGGGTGACCGGTTGTACCGCTCCTCCGACAAAGTTCTGAAGGTCCACCAGGTTCCGGGATACCCGTCCGTCGAAAGGAGCTTTGATGTAACAATAATTCAGATTGGTCTGAGCAGTATTCAATTGTGCCCGGGCATTCTGAAGATTCGCTATCGCCGAATGGTAATCCGATTCGGCCTGGATGAAGTCGATCTCACTGATAGCCCGGCTAGGCATCGCTTCTTTCATCTTCTCGTATTGTGCCCTGGCGTAAGCCAGACGTGCCTCTGTACTCTTCATTTCGGCCTGTGCCGCTTTCAACTGATCCTGATAGGGTTGAGGTTCGATGACAAACAACAACTGGCCTGCTTTTACCGGCACTCCCGGGATATAATTCATCTTTTCCAGGAATCCCGATACCCGGGCCACCAGATTCACCGTTTGCACGGCTTCCAGATAAGCCGGATACTGATACGTATACACGACATCGTGTTGGGCAGGTCTGTTCACTAAAATCTCCGGGGCCGCTTGTCCGCTTGCGGCTTCCTGTTTCTCTTTCTTCCTGCAACCTCCCAATATCACTCCCAAACCAATCATCAGAACGATCATCTTTTTCATAACAATGATTTTTTTAATTCGCTTTTAGCCTTTAACTTTATTTTTCCACTCCTCCCCCCAGTGCCTTATACACCTGTATCATATAGAGCAGGGTTGCACTCTGCGAATTCACATACACATTTTCGTAGTTCAATACATTGCGTTGTGAGTCCAGTACATTCTGGTAATTGGTCAGTCCTTTCTTATACAGGTCCATTGCATATTCCAGTGTCAGTTTAATTTCCTGCAGAGCAAGCCGGTCTGCATCCAGTTGTTGGAGTGATTTATTATATGACGATAAGGCATCGTCTACCTCTTGCAAAGCTGTGAGCAGAGTTTGGTTATACGTATTGATCCCTTCGTCCAGTTGGATTTGGGCCTGCCGGTTAGCCTGGGCGATCTGGCGCCCGCTGAAAATCGTCCATTTGATGCTCGGGCTGATTTGCCACGTCATGTTCTCCTTCTTGAAAAACTGTTTGTAATATTCGTTACCATACCCGAAAGCACCCGTTAGGTAGAATTTCGGCCACCAGTCTGCCCGTGTTGCGCCTGCTGCGGCTGCCAGTGCATCCATCGTCCGTTCGGCCGAGCGGACATCCGGGCGCCGCCGGATCAGTTCGGCCGGGATTCCTTGCATAAGGATCGGGTTGCCTTGGGGGAGAGGGTGCACTTGCAGTAAAGCTTGCCGTAAAGAATCCGAATACTCTCCGGTCAGGACAGCCAGTGTATTCACTTCCGAGTAGACCGAGGCTTCCAGTCCGGGAAGGGTTGCCTTCGTTTGTAGCCACAGGCCTTTCGATTGCGCCACCGTTAGGTTGGAAGTCAGTCCGGCCGCCAGTTTGGCTTCATTGATCCGGAGAATCTCCTCCTGGGATTCCAGGTTATTACGGGCAACTTCCAGTTGTTGCTGGTAAGTGCGCAGACGGATATAAGCCATCGCCACTTCTGAGGCGAGCGAGACCATTGTACCCCGGTAATCCTCCTGTGAAGCCAGGTAATATTCTTTTTGGGCTTTGGCTCCTTTCCGGATATTGCCGAACACATCGATTTCCCAATTCATTTCTATACCGGCCTGCCCGATGTGGTAGTAATTATCGGCATGGTCGATGCCCAGACTGCTTTTTTCCGGTGTATATTGGGCCGAAGCGCTGAAACTCGGGAAAAAATGGCCCTGTTGTGACCGCCAGCGCGATTTCGCCAATTGGATATTTTTTACTGCATTCTGCAGATTATAATTATTGGCTACAGATTTGTCGATCAGACGGATAAGTGTCGAATCTCCGAAAAATTGCCACCAACTGTCTTCTGAAGGCATCGTTTGTTGCAGATCGAGTACCGGGTCTTGCTGGGCTTTTGACCGGCCCCCTAAGATCAGGCTTAAAAATAACAGAAATAAGATTCGTCTCATATCGGATCGGTTAAAATATCGTTTAAATTACAAATCCCTATACGAAAACGAAATAGCGAATGTTGTGGAATAATTCAGCTCGTTTGTGGAATAATTCCACAAAAACAAGTTCCCCGGGGAAAAGATTTGAATATATAGTATGCTGACAGCCAATGCATAACTTTTATACTTGAAAAATGGTATATATTTTTCATAAGCGAGGAAATAGCAAGTATAAATAAATTAAACAGATAAATATGAGGGTTAATAATTGGCTGAGTGGTTTTGCCTGTGTGCTCCTGTTGGGAGTGGTGGGTTGTAAAAAAGATAAGATACGTGAAGGAATTCCCGTAGTAGTTGAGAAAGTGGGGGTCGATGATGTAGAGATATTCGGTGATTATGTAGGGCGGATCAGGGCCCGGCAATTTGTGGAAGTACATGCCCGGGTAGAAGGCTATCTGGAAAAGATGCTTTTTGAGGAAGGGAAACGGGTAGAGCGTAATCAGCCCTTGTTTATTATCAATCCCGATTTATATAAAGCGCGGGCCGATAAAGCTGCGGCTCAACTGAAAAAAGACGAAGCCCAGGAGTTGAAAACCGGACGCGATGTAGAGCGTTTGCGTCCTTTATACGAACAGAATGCAGCCAGCCAGTTGGACCTGGATAATGCCATTGCCGCTTACGAAAGTGCTAAAGCGAGCGTAGCCATGAGTAAAGCCGATCTGGCACAGGCAGAGATGGAGCTGGGATATACGACGGTACGTTCGCCCATTTCGGGATACATCAGCGAACGGCATGCCGATATCGGTACCTTGGTGGGCCCCGGCTCCAAGTCGCTATTGGCGACCGTCGTGGCCAGCGATACCGTGTTGGTCGATTTTAGCCTCACCGCCCTCGATTATCTCCGCAGCCAGCAGCGTAATGTCAGATTAGGCGAGCAGGACGCTACCCGTTCCTGGCAGCCCTCGATTACGGTCACCCTGGCCGATAATTCTGTTTATCCGGAGAAGGGCCTGGTCGACTTTGCCGAGCCTCAGGTCGATCCCAAGACAGGTACTTTCGGGGTGAGAGCCGAACTGGCCAATCCCGGGCGGAAACTGCTGCCCGGACAGTTTACCAAAGTCAAATTGCTGCTCGATGTGCGCGAAAACGCCGTAGTGGTACCTGCCCGCGCAATTATTATCGAGAAGGGAGGTGCTCATGTTTATGTTATGCGCAGGGATAGTACTGCCGAGAAACGGTTTATCGAAACCGGACCCGAAGTCGGTAATTTTGTGGTGGTAGAGAGGGGATTGGGACCTGATGAAATGGTCGTGACCGAGGGACAACACAAACTTTCTCCCGGTGATCTTTTGGCTCCCCGCACGGTGGCTAAAAAAGAAGAAAATACAGACGAAATAAACGAAGTAAGATGAAAGTTGAATTCTTTATAGACCGCCCTATCTTTTCGGCGGTATTATCCATATTGATTGTCGTGGTAGGATGTATCGGCCTCTATTTGTTGCCGGTGGATCAATACCCGCAGATTACACCTCCTATGGTGAAAATTTCGGCCTCCTATCCCGGAGCTAGTGCACAGACTGTCTCGCAGGCTGTGGCGACCCCCATCGAGCAGGAACTCAACGGGACGCCGGGAATGCTCTACATGGAATCCAGCAGTTCCAATTCCGGCGGTTTGTCGATCAATGTCACCTTCGACATTTCGGCCAATCCCGAATTATCTGCCGTAGAAATCCAGAACCGGGTGAAACTGGCCGAGTCGCGCTTGCCCGCCGAGGTGGTGCAGAACGGTATTTCCGTCGAAAAGCAATCTTCGAATCAGCTCATGACCCTGACCCTGACTTCCGACGATCCCCGTTTCGACGAAATCTACCTCAGTAATTTTGCGACGATCAATGTCCTGGATATCCTGAGGCGTATCCCCGGGGTAGGACGGGTTTCCAATATCGGAAGCCGTTATTATGGTATGTGTATCTGGGTGATGCCCGACCGGATGGCTAATTTCGGACTGACGGTAAAAGATTTGCAGGATGCCCTCAAAGACCAGAACCGTGAGTCGGCGGCCGGCGAATTGGGCAAGCAGCCTATTTCCGGGCAGGATATAACCATTCCGATCACTACCCAGGGGCGTTTGTCTACAGTCAATGAATTCGAAGAGATTGTGGTCAGAGCGAATCCAGACGGTTCTATCGTACGTTTGAGGGACGTTGCCCGGGTCTCTCTCGAGGCTTCTTCCTATTCCACCGAGAGTGGTATGAACGGTAAAAATGCCGCAGTACTCGGGATTTATACCCTTCCCGGTGCGAATGCCGTCGAAGTGGCCGGGCAGGTGCGCGAAACGATGAAAGAGATCAGTAAGAATTTTCCCGAAGGGCTCGATTACGAAATCCCTTTCGATATCACCAGCTACATTTCCGAGTCTATCCACGAAGTGTATAAAACCTTGTTCGAAGCGCTGTTGCTGGTGGTGTTGGTGGTATTTCTTTCGCTCCAGAACTGGCGCGCTTCTCTGGTGCCCCTGATTGCTGTGCCGATATCGTTGATCGGAACTTTCGGGGTGATGTTGGTTTTGGGCTTTTCGCTCAATTTACTTACTCTGTTGGGATTGATTTTGTCGATAGGTATCGTGGTCGACGATGCCATTGTAGTTGTCGAAGCGGTCGGGAGTTATATGGAAAAAGAAGGTTTGAGCCCCTACGAGGCTACGAAGAAAGCTATGCGGGGATTGACCGGGGCGTTGATCGCCACCTCTCTCGTGCTGGCTGCGGTATTTATTCCGGTTAGTTTTCTGGGGGGGATTACCGGTTTGCTTTACCGGCAGTTTGCCATTACCATTGTCGTTTCGGTGTTGATATCGACTGTGGTCGCTTTGACGCTGAGCCCGGCGATGTGTGCGCTCTTGCTGCGTCCTTCCGCACCCTCTAAAAACCGTATTTTCGGAATGATCAACCGTTGGCTGGCTACCGGAAACCGGAAATATGTAGGGATAATCGGTAAAGCGATCACCAATCCCCGCCGTATCCTGGCCGGTTTCGGGATGGTACTTGTTTTCATCTTTGTATTGAACCGGGTGGTTCCGGGTAGTTTTATGCCTGAAGAAGATCAGGGCTATTTCAAGGTTGAACTGGAATTACCCGAAGGGGCTACACTCGAGCGTACACGCCTGGTGACGGATCGGGCGGTAGAATTTCTGAAAGCTCATCCTGCAGTCGGTTATGTACAGAATGTGACCGGTTCCAGTCCCCGGGTAGGAACCAACCAGGCCCGCTCCGAACTGACGGTGATTCTGAAATCGTGGGAAAAGCGTAAAGGAAACGGTATGGAGATCGATCAGGTGATGGAAGATACCCGCAAAGAGTTGAAGCAATATCCCGAGGCCCGGGTTTATTTGTCGAAACCGCCTGTTATTCCAGGCTTAGGTACTGCCGGTGGATTCGAGATGCAGGTCGAAGCCCGGAATGGAGCTACTTTCGAAAATCTGGTCGAAGCGGTCGATACCCTGATGAAGTATGCTGCCGAGAGTAAAGCTTTCACCGGTCTGTCGTCTTCGTTACAGGCCGAAATTCCTCAGCTGTATTTTGATGTCGACCGGGACAAAGCCAAATTCCTGGGTATCCCGATGTCCGATATTTTTTCGACGATGAAAGCCTACACCGGATCGGTTTATGTGAACGATTTCAATATGTTTAACCGGGTTTATAAGGTATATATTCAGGCCGAAGCTCCTTACCGGGCACATAAAGACAATATCAATATGTTCTTTGTAAAGACGGCGGGAGGGGATATGGTGCCTCTGACTGCTTTGGGTGATGCCGAATATACGACAGGTCCGGGAAATATCCGGCGCTTCAATATGTTCACGACGGCAGTTGTCCGGGGGGCGGCAGCTCCGGGATATAGTTCGGGTGAGGTGATGCGTAAGATGGAAAACATTGCCAGGACTCATTTACCCGAGAATATCGGTGTCGAATGGAGCGGTTTGTCTTATCAGGAGAAAAAAGCCGAGGGACAGCTGGGGCTGGTATTGACTCTGGTATTCCTGTTCGTCTTCCTCTTTCTGGCTGCTTTATACGAAAGTTGGCTGGTGCCGGTGGCTGTCTTGCTGTCGTTGCCCGTTGCTGCTTTGGGGGCTTATCTGGGCATTCTGGGATTTGGGCTCGAGAACGATATCTATTTCCAGATCGGTTTGGTGACTTTGATCGGTCTGGCTGCTAAAAATGCGATTTTGATTGTGGAGTTTGCCAAGATGGAAGTCGACAAAGGGGTCGATGTGGTTGTCGCTGCCAAAAATGCGGCCATGTTGCGTTTCCGTCCGATCCTGATGACTTCGCTGGCCTTTGTGTTGGGTATGTTGCCTCTGGTCATGGCATCCGGACCGGGATCGGCCAGCCGCCATTCGATCGGGACCGGTGTGTTCTTCGGTATGATTGCAGCCATTACCATCGGAATAGTATTGGTACCTTTCTTCTTTGTAATGGTCTATAAATTCAAAGAAAAGATTAGAGTAAAAACGAAAAGCGTAAAATGATGAAGAAAATTTATACCCTCGCTATTGTATTGCTGGTATTGGGAGTGAGTTCATGTAAACTGGGAAAGCATTACTCCCGGCCCGAACTCCGCTTGCCGGAACAGATCGAAGGAACGGTGCCCGATTCGGTTTCGGCCGGTGATATCCGATGGACCGATTTATATACCGATCCGGTACTCCGGCAGTTGATCCGGAAAACATTGGAAGGAAACAAAGACCTGATGATCGCTGCGGCCAAAGTGAAAGAATCGATGGAACTCCGTCGTATCGCTAAAGCCGACCTTTTCCCCAAGGCAGAGGCTACCGTGTCTGCCGAGCGGGAATACGATGAAACGCCTGGGAATACTTTTGAAGGAAAAGTGTTGGCATCCTGGGAAGTCGATTTGTGGGGAAAACTACGTTGGGCCGGTCAGGCCGCTCTGGCCGAATATTTGCAGAGCGTCGAAGGCAGGCAGGCTTTGCAGTCGGCTCTGGTTGCCCAAGTGGCGCAGGCTTATTTCGAGTTGATCGCTTTAGATCAGGAACTGGCCATCGTACGGCAGACACTGGCGGCCCGGCAGGAAGGAGTACGTCTGGCAAAGCTCAGGTTCGAGGGAGGATTGACTTCCGAAAATCCCTTGCGTCAGGCACAGGTCGAATTGGCCAGAACCCAAACCCTGGTACCGGGATTAGAGAGGGAGATTCGCCTCAAAGAGAATCAGATTACTTTACTGGCCGGAGAATATCCCGGAGAAGTGGCGAGAGGGAAAAGTATCGGTCAGCAGCAGTTGATGACCGCTCTGCCGGTGGGATTATCTTCCCGAATCCTGGAAAGACGGCCCGACATCCGCCAGGCCGAATATCGGTTGAAAGCGGCTCATGCCAAAGTCGGTGTGGCTTATACCAGCATGTTCCCGAAATTTACTTTAACCGGACATTATGACCTCGAGAGCAGCGATCTGACCGATTTTCTGAAAGCACCTTACTTTTTTGTCGGTGGTGAATTATTGGCACCGGTGTTTAATCTGGGAAAAAACAGAGCGCGTTTAAAAGCTTCCAGAGCTGTGCAGGAACAGGAAACCTACAATTATCAGAAAGTGGTGCTCCAGGCTTTCACCGAAGTGAGCAATGCCTTGGTCAACTCCCGTAAAAGTCGTGAAATCCGTGAATCCCGCGAACATCTCGAACAGTCGGCCCGTTCTAATCTCGATCTGGCTACTTTGCAATACATCAACGGAGTGATCAGTTATCTCGATGTATTGGATGCCCAGCGTGGATATTTCGATGCCCAGATCGGGCTCAATACGGCTATCCGCGACGAATTACTGGCTACGGTACAATTGTATCAGGTATTGGGAGGCGGTTGTTCATAGGGATGTCAAAAAATGTACATCGGGAGTGTACCCTGATCAGGATTTCCGGGATTCGATCTCCCGGAGATTCTCCATTTTTTTCTTTCGCAGGAATCCGTTGATATCTTCCAGGTGTTCGGTGACTTTACCGTTTCCGAATTCGTAGACCTTTTGGGCCAGTCCGTTGAGGAAATCCCGGTCATGGGATACGACGATCAGTGTGCCGTCGAAATCGATCAAAGCATTTTTCAGTATATCTTTCGTTTTCAGGTCCAGGTGGTTGGTCGGTTCGTCGAGGATCAACAGGTTGACCGGTTGAAGAAGCAGTTTGATCATAGCCAGACGGGTGCGCTCTCCGCCCGAAAGTACCTTCACTTTTTTGTCGATATCGTCTCCGCTGAACATAAAAGCGCCCAGCAGGTTTTTGGTATTACTTTTCAGCTCCGAAGGGGTAACGTCATCCACCGTCTGGAAAACAGTCAGTTCTTCGTCCAGAAGAGAGGCCTGGTTTTGGGCGAAATAACCGATTTGTACATTGTGGCCGAGTGTGAGTTTACCGGTATAATCCGTAATCTCCCCCATAATACATTTTACGAGCGTAGATTTTCCTTCCCCGTTGCGTCCTACGAAAGCCACCTTTTCTTCTCTTTGAATGGTGAACCCCGCCTCTTTGAACACCAGATGATCCCCGTAATATTTCGACAATTCCTGGGCGATTACCGGATAGCTGCCCGAACGGGGAGAAGGAGGAAATTTCAGGCGCAGGGCAGAGGTATCTTCTTCGTCCACTTCGATCAGCTCTAGCTTTTCGAGCATCTTTACCCGCGATTGCACTTGCAGGGTTTTAGAGTAAGTGCCTTTAAACCGCTCGATAAAATCTTTGGTTTCGGCGATCATTTTTTGTTGTTCGTCATAGGCTTTTTGTTGTTGGGCCCGGCGGTCTTTACGTAGCTCCAGGTACTTGGAGTAATTCACCTTATAATCGTAGATCCGTCCCATCGTGACTTCGATGGTCCGGGTGGTGATGTTATCGACGAATGTACGGTCGTGAGAAATAACGACGACAGCTTTTCCGTTGCTGATCAGAAATTCTTCCAGCCATTGGATCGAGTCGATATCCAGATGATTGGTGGGTTCGTCTAAAAGCAGGACATCCGGATTTTTGAGTAACATTTTGGCCAGTTCGATCCGCATCCGCCAGCCTCCGCTGAAATCGCTGGTCTGACGTTGCAGGTCTTCCCGTTTGAACCCCAGCCCTAGCAGTGTTTTTTCGACATCTGCTTCGAAATGGGTGAGATCGATACTATAATATTTCTCGCTCAGAGCAGAAACCTCTTCGATCAATTTATAATATTCGGGTGAGTCGTAATCGGTACGCTCGGTCAGCTGACGGTTCAGGTCGTCGATCCTTTTCTCCATTGCGAAAAGAGGGGCAAAAGCCTGCGAAGCTTCTTCGTATACGGTGCGTCCGTCTTCGGTCATCAGATGCTGCGGGAGATAGGCGATCACGGTATCTTTCGGCGCCGATACATTGCCCCGGCTCGGTTTGCGCTGGCCTGCCAGGATTTTCAGAAGGGTGGATTTCCCTGCACCGTTTTTTCCCATCAGGGCTATCCGGTCTTTCTCATTGATCTGAAAGGAAATATCTTTAAAGAGGGCTCTGTCACCGAATTCTACCGTAAGTCCGTCTACTGAAATCATTTTTTATCTGTCGAAAATTTTTAAATCCATCTTTCCCCCTTCTTTTTCCTGCCCCTCTGTTCTTTTTATCCTGCCGCAAAGATAGAAAGAAGTCGAATAAAAATGCCGGAATAAGGATAAATAAAGTAAATATAGTTATCTTCCCCGGATTATCCGATAAATTTACCTTCCTTCCAGATGCCCGAATTCCGGGTACCGTCGGCCCAGGTATAGGTCCCCTGTCCGTGTCGTCTGTCATTCATCCATTGGCCTGTATATTTATCTCCGTTATTCCAGGTGAACGTCCCTTGTCCTTGTTTCATATCGTTTACCCATTGCCCTTCATATTTATTTCCGTCGGCATGATAATAAATACCCTGACCGTGCATACGATCATTCATCCATTGTCCTACGTATTTATCCCCATTGACCCACGTGAACGTCCCTTGTCCCTGTTTCTTATCGTCGAACCATTGTCCTTCATACCGACAACCATTGGCATAATAATAAATCCCCTCTCCTTGTTGTTTGTCATTCACCCATTGGCCCTTATATTTGCTACCATCGGGATGATAAAGTGTTCCCTGACCGTGCATACAATCATTTTTCCATTGCCCTTCATACCTGCTTCCACTTTTCCACTGGTAAGTTCCCTGTCCTTGTTTTTTGCCGTTCTCCCATTGTCCGTCGTATTTACTGCCATCGGCAAAATAATAAATGCCTGGTCCTTGTTTGTGATCATTCTCCCATTGTCCGTCGTATTTATCCCCGTTGGCATAATAAAAAACGCCTTGACCATGCATATAGTCACCATTCCATTGCCCTTCGTACCTGCTTCCGTCTTGCCAGTCGTAAGTTCCCCAGCCTTGTTTCTTATCGTTTACCCAATCTCCTTTATATTTGCTTCCGTTGGCATAATAAAAAATACCCCGTCCGTGCATATTCCCGTTTTTCCATTGTCCTTCATATCTACCCCCGTCGGTCCAGCAATAAGTCCCCTGTCCGTTGAATTTTCCATCTGCCATTTCTCCGGTATAGCTCCCATTGTCGAACTTATGGGTTTCCATCTTTGAAGTATTGGAAGCCGTAGAGGAGGAGGTAAAAGTATTCGAAATAGGAGTGCTTCCCGAAGTGCCGGATGTTGTCGAAGACGGAGTTAACCCACGTCCGAGGCATTGGGCGATCGAGGCGACAAGCTCTTGAATATGATGGCTTTCGAATGGACAAGCATCTATCCGGTCCAATTTCAATAAGTGATAGGTCATATCGCTGGGTCCCAACTTCTTGGAGATCTTAAACGGGACGATATTTTTCTCGAATTCCAGTGCCAGGCTAATCTCGTTCGCCGTATTCTCGGAATTATTCGAATGCTCCGACCATATAAAAAGTAAAATCTTACTATTATACACAGCCTGTGAGATCGCTTTGGCATAAGAAGTCCCTCTTTTTATCTCCTCTTTATCTATCCAATAAGATATATTCGCTTGCGTCAATGCAGCTCTGATCTTTTTCACCAATTCTTCGTCTTTTCTCGAATAACTGATAAATACATCATGTTCCATATCGGTTTGATTTTTCATTATTTTAAACTACAAAGAAATAAAAACATATCCATTTCCGGGTCGGCATTTTCCAATATTTCCGGATTTTGTATCAACTGCCTGTCTTTTGCTGTCAAACGTTCCAGCTCGTAACCCGATAAAAAGATCATCAACTTACCGTCTTGTGTGAAGCCTTTGAGTTTTTTGGCATACCATTCCGGACGATTGCTTACCTTGGGGGCGGGTTGATTGTCGGCGATCAGTTTATTTTCTTCTGCACGTTGGCGGATCCAGTTCCATTTACCGTTATGCCGTTCCTTGATGCCCAATAGGTAATAACACTCCGAATCCTCCATCCCGGTTTGCTGATTGAGTTCCGTGACGATATAATCGTCGTTCATCATAAAACCGGCGATACTTATAAATCCTTTCTGACTTAAATCTGTAAATGCCTGCATGGCATTTTCCGTTTCCCAATAACTTTCCGGGACGTTATATTTCCCAAAATCGAATTTCAGGAAAGGAACGGCACTGCCGGGGATAATCCGGTAAATCACCGGTTCGAGGGCGGTGAAAAGATAAGCTTCGTTTCGATGCTGGGTGAGCAAAGGGCCGATACTGGCTTCCAGTGTCCTGGTTTCCATCGGAAGGTATTTCCCCATCACTTGCAAAGCCGAATCGGTCTGTGTCAGTCGTTCAGGATATTTTCCATTGTTATACCCCTCGTAAAACCAGAATTGCGGACCTAGTTTGATAAAACTCTGTGTTCTGTCCGGGACCTCTCTTTGGTCTATGAACCGACCGTTTTTATGATAGCGGTAGAGTTGCACATCTTGTCCCGACAAAATATAGAGCTCGTCTGTTTCGGGATCACTGTAAAAGTCGCTCAATCCCAGGTATTCGCCCGGTGCTCTTCCGATTTTTCCGATAGAATCTAAAAATTCTCCCTTCCTGTCGAACCGGTAAACAAGATTACTCCCGTTCAGCATGTCACCGACATAAAAACTATTACTGTCCGAACGAATCGCATTATATGCCCCCACCGTGATCGATTCCCGGTGGTCCAGTTTGATCACTTCTATCGATTCGATAAAAGTCCTTAGCGAAGAAGCATTGGGCCCGCTATATTCTACCATTTCAGGTAATTCGGGTCGGGAAGTCCCGGCATGACAACCGGTCAGAAGTGCACAAAGCAAAAAGAAAAGGATATTCTGCATAACAAGGATACAATTATAATTTGTTTGCCAAGTTATGATTATTTTGTCAAAAATTTAGATAAATGTGGTATATTTGTTCGCACTAAATCGTTTCGTTGACCATTGTAAAATATGACAAACCGGCAAATTTCACCTCATACAGCCTCTTTTGAAAAGATCTTCCGGGAATATTATCCGGTATTGCTGCCTTTTGTGGAACGGCATGTCGGAGAACGGGAACTGGCTAAAGATTTGGTGCAGGATGTCTTTTTGAAATTATATAAGAGTTATCCTTATTTTTCCTCAGAGGTAAATATTAAATCCTGGTTATATACCTCTTCACGAAATGCTGCATTGGATTATCTGCGGCATTTGAAAGTTCGGGATAACAATAAGCTACTGATGGCAGAAGCGATGATGTATGCTGCCGATGTGGATGAGGTGATCAGTGAAGAACTGACCCGCAAGATCCATGAAGCTATCGATTCTTTACCTTTGCAGTGCTGCCAGATCGTACGTATGCATATCATCGATGGAAAGAAATATACCGAAATCTCCGCTGAATTGGGAATATCTATAAATACCATAAAAACACAGATTTTCCGTGGATATAAAAAATTGCGTGAACTACTTGCCGATGATTTGAATGCCCTGGTGTTATTTTATTTCCATATCGTCAGAAAAGAAAATCCTGATTTTTGTTAAAAATTAGAAGAATCGACTTATCTATTCAACTATTCGGATTATTTTTTATAAAAATATTAAATTCTTGTCATACAAAATGAAAATAAGATCGTTTTAAAAACATAATAAGTGAAATTTATTGTTCGATTATTATTTATTTTGATTACGGTTTTATACAATAATCTAAATTGAACATAGATTTTGATATTATTGTTTTTATTACACTTGCAAAATGGGTACAAGTTTATGGATAAATCATCCCGTCAAAATAAGTGGAATGAAGTTACTCATATTATAAGACAAAATGAGTATATTTTTATATATTATATTAATGCACAGAGGGAGATATTAGAAGTAGAACAATATTCCTTAAATTCTTTATTACTTTATAATGAAAATTTTGTTAGGGTAAATTACAATACAATTGTTAATAAAAAATTTATTAATTCGATCCATAGAATTAGAAGAAAAATAGTCTTGCTTATTGATAAAACAGAAGTTGTAGTATCTAGAAGAAAATCATATTATTTCAAATAGAGCGGTAAAAGTGATATGGGTGATGCCACTATAAATGCAGCCCGATTATCTAATTCATTATTATTATGAAAAAACTTGTTTTAAAAATTGAAGCAGTAGAGGATCGTACAGCTCCGATTATGTTTACTGAAAGAAATCTTCCCGGTGCTTGTTGTTGTACATGTTGTTGCTGCTGTTGTGGAAGCCAAGAGGCTGCAGAGATACATAATTCTTTAGAAATGTCTTTGGTTTCGGCAACAAATGCAGCCGGAGGTGGGCCTTCTGTTATTGATTTTGCTCCTTATAAAGAAAACGGTTTGCTTGACTTTGTTGTTGGTCTTGATTATGGACACGATTATACTCTCACATTTAATAGGGAATGGGATAAAATATTCAATGACTATATGAACAAAGAATATTAATTTCTTGAGTAATGTCCTGAAAATCATTTTTTGATTTTCATGACATCCTTTTAAAATAACAATTTATGAAATTGAATAATTGCGAGATATGGGAATCTTCAGGTTGTTTATATATCAGAACTTCCCAAGGTATTATAGTAAAATTGACGGGAGAATCAGTGAATAAGGTAAAGATGGTTGTTAAAAGCCTTGTGTTAAAGGAACCGTTGTCCGATAATGTTCAGATTGTTGATTCAGAAGTGAAAGAAGTGTTGGTACTATTAGTAAATTTGGGGGTCATACAAGAAGACGAAAAAAAAGATATTTTTCATTCAAAAGTAGGAGTTTACGCAGATGGGAATATCCTGGAAGCGATGAAATCTCATTTGCCCGGTGTTGATATAGAATTGATACAAGATATTGCTGATATAAAGAACTATAACTTATTAGTAGTTATTTTGTCTTGTCATCTGGATTATATAATGATGACTGAAATAGGAGATAGATCGTATCGGGAACAAATACCTCTTTTGTTTTGCGAATTTTCAGCAATGAGTTTTACTATAGGTCCTTTGATCCTACCTAAACAACATACCCCATCACTGAATTGTTATTTAAAAAGAAGAACCGTGAATGCAAAATCGCCTGAATTATTTGCAGAAATGATTTCTCAGCATTCGGAGACTCTACTGAAATCTGAATTTCAAGATAATCATTATTACAAAATATATTTGACTTTATTATGTGAAGAGATCTCCAGGTTTATGAAGTTCGATGGAAACTGTTCAAAGCATCTTGTTGGGATGTCTGTTACCATCAATTTTATAACTTATGAAATTGAAAAGTCAAGAGTATTGAAAGATCCCATGTCAAAATTGTTTACAAGAACGCCATTTATTCCTTTTAACGGATAAGATATGATGAACGATATATTTGATACTGTAGCTGGTTTTTTGACAGATCCGGTGATTAAAATACCAAATCGAAGGTTTATTCCGGATTGTCTCACACAGGTGGTGTGTACAGGAAGAAATTTATCTTACCTGGGATGTAAAACAGATTATATTGTCGGAGGGTCAATAAATTTTAACTATGAACAAAGCTTGGCCGGAGCTTTGGGGGAGTTTGTTGAAAGATATGCGGCAGGATTATATCATGAGGAGGAATTCGTTACTGCAACATATGATGAATTGAAAAATTGTGGCGAGCCTGTTATAGATATCAAACTTTTGAAATATTACTCAAATGAACAGTACCAGGATTTGTGTCGTAAAGGTATATATTTATTATCTGGTAAAGACCGGATAGATTGGACTTTAACTTGGGACTATATCAATGGTTGTTATTCATATATTCCTGCATTTTGTGTATATTTGCCTATTAAAAATAATTATTTGTTGCATACATCTACCGGTTTAGCTGCTGGTAAAACATTGAAAGATGCTGTAATAAGTGGTTTTTTTGAATGTGTGGAACGGGATGCGTTTGCGAACTTTTGGTATAGACAAAATGAAATTAAAGTTCCACAATATACAGTAGATAAAATATTGACTTACTATGGGAAGCAGGCTGAGATCACAAATTTAATAGATAATCGGTTTGTAAAATTTAAATTTTTTGATTTGGTTGAATTGGCAGGAATTGAAACTATAGTTACATTTTTATATTTTGAATATAAAGGTAAACTATATCAATCATTAGGGGCAGCCTCGAGATTCTCTAAGGAAGAAGCAATTGTGAAGGCGACATTGGAAGCTTGGCAGGGAGTTGAATATGCATTAAGTCTTGAATCCAAGGTTGTGCTTCCGGATATTGTAGATCTAGGTTTAATAAATGATTTTGATAAGCATTTTCATTTTTATAATAAATATCTTCACCTCAGGAGTGAATGCCCTATTCTAAAGCAAGCTACCAGTTGGGATTCCGGAAATGATAATATATATATGCAGGATGAAAATTATCTGTGTAAGAATATCTCACTAGATGAATTGAAAAAAGTTGGAATTTCCAATTTCTTTTATAAAGACATAACACCTGTCGATGTTGAGGAATTGGGATATAGGGTGGTAAGAGTGGTTGTCCCTCAACTAAACCATCTAACAGGAGTTCACAGTTATCCTTTTCTGGGTGGAAAGTTTGAAAGAATGAGTGGTTTGTTTACAAGTTTCCCTCATCCATTTCCGTAGAGTAATGGATGAAGCTGAGTATTTTATTCCATATGATTGTTAAAAATAAAATTATAATCAAATGAAAATAATGAGAAGTATACTTATCTTATCCCTGTGTTGCTTTACAAATCTGCTACCAGCTCAGTATTTCCAACATCGTATTGATTCAAATATAAATACGATGAGAATAGATTCTGTAGGAAAAATAATAAGTGAATTGAGAAATTATAATCCTAATGGTAATAATCGGTATTTATCGTATTGGGAAGCTTATGCTCTTTATAAATGTTCGATACTTTCCAGTATAATGAAAAAAAAGGAAGATGCTAAAAAATTTACTGAAAAAGCAATTGAAATATTGGAATCGATAAAAGGAAAAACTACAGAAGATTATGCTTTACTAGGTATGTTGAAAAATTATCAAATTAATTTTTCAGGATGGTTAGCAACAATAAAACTGAGTAATCAGGCAAAATCAATGGCGCAGAAGGCTATTGAATTGGATGGTGATAATTTGCGGGCTTATCTGGTTTTGGGTATAAATAATTATTATACTCCGGAATTTTATGGTGGGAAAAGTAAATGTGAAGAATATTTCAAGAAAGCCATATCTCTTCCGGATAGCACATCAGGTAATGAATTTGACCCGACCTGGGGGAGAGAGGATGCTTTCTATTTTTTGTTGGCATATTATAAGGGACGAAAAAACGTCGGGGACAAAGAACTTTTTGAAAAATTGAAACTGGAAGCACTGGATAAATTTCCTAATGATAAAAGATTTAACCGTTTTAATTATTAGCCATGGATATGCAAAATATTTTTTATGATCAGGCGCTTAGCCCAGAAGCTCTTGATTTTTTAGAAAGCTCCAAAATGACTTCGTGGAATTGTCACGATTTAGGAATGAGAATTTCTACGGTGATGAAAACACCATATTATGCGAATCAGATAATAAATCATACGACAGAATTAGGTTTTTGTAAATATGTCAAATTATCATCAAATTTCAATCAGGATTCCGAGTTTTTGCGGAAGTTGCAGTTGAGGCGTAAAAGTACCCGTGAGTTCAAAGATTATATAGATATTCAGGATTTGTCGAATGTGTTATTAAACTCTTATTTTATCACTGAGTATTTTGAAACACATACTCATCATCTGAGAAGACGCAGTATTCCATCCGGTGGAGCTTTGTATCCGATTGATTTATATTATATAAATATTAATACAAAAAATTTGCAACAGGGTATTTATTATTACAGCCCGCATCAAAGTCATCTGGTTTGTTATAAAGAATACAGGGATATTGAGTCAACGATGGATGCATTGAAGATTGTATATCCCGCTGAAATACTTGGTAATTGGGACCTCTCCTCTGTTTCCGGAATTATTGTGTTTGCTGGAATTTTAAATAGGATGAGTTGTAAATATGGGGATCGGGGAATTCGCTTTGCAATTACAGATGTGGGGGCTATACTGCAAAATATTCATTTGGCGGCAGCAGCAGAAGAGGTAGCGTGTTGTGCTATTGGAGGATACCTTGATGATGAAATTGATGCACTGATGGAATTACAGAATCCCAATGAAACCGTGTTGTTAACTCTTTTTATCGGACGAAATTGAAAGATATAGAATATATAATTAATCCGTCAATGACAGTTATTGAGACTGTTGATAATGCTTTATTGTTGAAAAATAATAAAGATGATGGTTTGGTATCTCTTTCTGAAATCGAATATGATATCTTACAAATATGGTCAAGGAGCAATGATTCTAAAGAAGTTATTGAAAGATTTGAAAAAGAGTATGAGATTGATGAGAACATAATAAATACGCTGATTGATAAAGCTATAAAATTGAAAGTATTATGCAGAAAAGATAATGTCTTTAATAAAAAATATAAAACAGGTAGTCCGTTACAATATTTGTTTGTAAAGATAATTTTTTTTCTTAACGTAATATTCAGAGTCAATATAGTCCCTGTTTTTGATGGTGGTTTCAGGTTCTTTAAATTGTTTTATTATGACTTTTCGTGTAGTCGGCTGAAAAATTTTTTAACCAATAAAGGGGTTCAGATATTCATAAAATGGACAGTTCCGTTATTAATAATAGCGGAAGTTTTAGTTATTTTCCTAGGTAATGCAAAATTAATTGTTCCGGTTTCTGCTTTCATTGTTATCCATCCATTTTTTCAAATCATTATTGTAATGTTTTTGATTTTTTTCTGTCTGACTGTTCATGAATTGGCACATTATTTTGTTTATAAACTGTACGGAGGAACTTCCAATGAAATAGGAGCAGGATTGATGTATGTCATATTTCCCGTAATGTATGTAAATACAATCAATGTATATTATTGGAAAAATAAAGCACAGAAAATTCTTCTCTCATCGGCTGGCATTATTGCAGATATTATTATTTGCATGTCGATTATTATTTTGCTGAAATATTACCATGTTCCCAATGTTTGTACTGTTTCCTTGTCATATATATTGTTTTATTATATATTTTTTACACTTATAAATATAAATTTTTTTATTCCAGGTACTGACGGATACTATATTTTTTCTGACTTAATAGGTAAGAACCGTTTATATGGAGATAGTTATGAGGAAGTGAGAAGATTGATAGGAGAGATTATTATACATAGAGTAAAAAAGAAAAATAATGCACAAATAATATGTTGTTTATATTTTATTATTTGTGTTATAAATATAACTATTTATTGGGGAACGTTTGTGTTATTATTTACTTTGCCGATATGGATAAATTATATTTAATATGTGTATTAGTATTCGTAAATTTTTTTAGCGTGTCTGCGCAGACGGGTTTATTAAGAGGAAGTGTACATGATCGTGATGGAACGCCGTTGGCTGCCGCCGTCGTGATGCTGATGCGCGATAGTGTGCGGGTGGCAGCTACTACTTGCCGTATAGACGGAACTTTTGAAATAGCAGCCCAAATCCGGAGTACTGACTTTTTGGATGTATCATTTATCGGATTCCGTACCCGGCAAATTCCTGTTTCTGTGTTAACTGACCGGAATGAAATTCATATTGTTTTGCAGGAATCCAATATTCAGCTTGATGATGTTATCGTCATGGGGCCGAGTATATCGGAGGATTTTGCAGTAGAACGTTTGGAGAGTATCGATATTTATCTTTCTCCTGCTTCAGGGGCCGATCCTTTGAAAGCAGTATCTGTGATGGCGGCGTCTACCAACGTATCGGAAAGTGCGAATACAGAATTACGGGGATCTTCGGGCAACCATTCCGTTGTGGTGCTGAATGGGGTGCCTGTCTGGAAGCCGGTACGCAATACCCAATTGAACGGTATCGGGAATTTTTCTGTTTTCAATACTGAACTTATCGGCCAGATGAAAGTTTATGCAGGTAATCCTCCGTTGACAATAGGGAATTCGATTGCAGGTGCGATAGAGATTGAAACGCCTGAACACATCACTCGTAATGATTTGAAATTGTCTTTATCGCTTGCGAATGCCGGTATCCTGATCAGTAAAAAGATATCGGATAAAAATTTCCTGCAATTATATGCTAATCACCAATTTTCAGCTCCATACCTCTGGCTGAATCATACTAATACAGATTTTTTGAAGCGTTTCAATACGACGGATGGAGGGGTGAACCTCCATTTACAGTTAACCCCTCGGTTGAAATTCAATCTTTATGAATATGCTATCGACGAGTACTACCGGGCAGATACAGAGCAATATAATTATAAGGACGAAAGTAAGGCAACAAGCCGGCGTTGGTTTCAGGTTGCAGGCCTTACTTTTGCGGCCTTGCAAAGTGGTGTAGTGGTTGAATTGAATAATGGCATAGATCTCTGTAAAAGCGGTTATCGATTTGGTGTCATGGACGGTTCGACACGGGAGAACCGCTTGTATACCTCGTTGGCCGCAAAGTATTTTGTTAGAAATCTGGGGTTTCAGGCTGGACTCACACATCAATATACACGGGTTAATTTTTATGGTACTTTTCCCAAATATTTTTATGATTATTCGGATGAAGCAGAGGATGTAACGGCCGATGATAAACTCTATAACCGTGTCTGGGAAGGTTATTTTTATTGTAAGTATACACCTGTACGTCATTTACTTTTCAGCGGTGCGGTCAGAAAAAATATTCCTGAAGCCAGTCAACCTGATTATATATCCTGGCAAGTTGCGGGGCGATGGAATATGAATGAAAAATTTTCATTGTTATTGTCAGCCGGAAAATATCATACTTATAATGTTCCGGCATACAACAGCCAAAATTTTGCTTTACATTCTTCCCGTCAATATTCTGTTGACCTGACAAGTCATATTTATGACTTTGATCTAAAACTCTCTTCTTATCTAAAAAATGAAAATACCCGGGACTATTTTGCTGAGAATGGGAAAGAGGCTGTTGTGGAGCGAAGACTGAAAGGTTTGGAATTTTCTGTTGCCCGTACGATAGGGCGATTTTCATTTGCAGGTTCCTATACTTTTATCGATTCCCGTGTCCGGTTGGGGAAAAAGAGTTATCGTTCTGCCAACGATATGGATTATATCATCCGGACCTCCATTGTCTGGCGTACAGCAAATCAATGGAATATAGGGATAAATTTTTCTGCACGCCCGGGTTTATATTACACCCCTGTTGAGTATGCTTTAAATATTAGTGATAATGTATGGTTTCCTCTTTATGGAGACTATAATTCGGAACAAGTAACGGCTTATCATTCATTGGATTTGACCGTCAATAAGATATTTCCGTTAAACAAAGGTCACTTACTTGCATTTTTCACAATTACAAATATGTTGGATAAATCAAATAGAAATTATCCTGTGTATAGTACTGACTATAAATCTGTCCTTGGGTGGGAAGAATATCAGAGGAGATTGGTGTATGTAGGGTTACAGTTTAATTTTTAAATGATTTTTTATAAAAATGTCAAATTCTTGTCATACAAAGTATAGGTGAGTCCGTTTTAGAGGTGATAATTGAAATAGACTGTTATTATAATTTGATACGACAATTTAAAGGGTCGATTCTTTTTGCGGGTTTTCGCAAAAAGAATAATGAACAATTCTTGGAAGCTTCGCTTCCATTAAAAAATAAAAGAGGGGAAAAAAATGAGAAAAGAAAAAGAGAATAGAGTCATTGATAATCAATTCGATAGGATCCATCCCTTGGGTATACTGTTTCATTGTCAATCAACCAGGTGCCCGCAGGGTCCAATGACTTTATAAACATTATGAACTTTATAAACTTTCAACTAAATTAAACGACCCTTTTTCATTTGAGATAGTGGGATTAAGTTCAATGAAATACCATGGAAAAAGAAGAAATAACGATAGAATTACTTTATAGAAAACTGGAAAACCGTTTGACAGAAGAGGAAGTCAAACATTTTGAGATGTGGATGCAGGATATCGATCATCAGAGGTATTATCGGAATCTACAATCTTTTTATGAATTACGAGAGGATGGAAGGCCGGATAGTGCAGAAGTGAACCGTGCGTGGATTGATTTACAGAGCCGGATAAATAAACAGGGGTTAAAGCCCGGACGTAACCGTCTGTTATGGCGTGGTGTGGTAGCAGCTTCAATAATTATTTTGTTGGGAGTAATACCTTTAACTGTGCCGCAAGATGTAAAAAACGTTTCTTCGGAAGCGGAGATACAGATCCGTCCCGGCCAACGGAATGCTATTCTGGAACTGGCTGATGGTAAGGTTTATAACCTGACAAACTTGGAATATGGGGGGAATAACAGGATTTCTGAGAATATTATTGTGGATAGTTGTTGTTTGGATTATCTCCGGCCGGATACGCTGATTCCGGTTGCCTTGGCTTGGCATAAAGTAATTGTTCCCCGGGGAGGAGAATTTCAGATTTCTCTGGAAGATGGAACGAGAGTTTGGCTGAATTCAGAATCTACCCTGAAATATCCGGAGGTATTTACCGGAACTACCCGGGAGGTATTTCTGGAAGGGGAAGCCTATTTTGAAGTAGCACGAAATACAAATTGTCCTTTTATCGTGCATACGGGAATACAAAATGTCAGGGTATTGGGGACCAGTTTCGGAATAACGAATTATGCAGATGACCAGAATCTGACTACCACTTTGGTTAACGGGAAGGTACAAGTAGAATTTCCGGGCTTTTCGGATGAGGTATTTCTTTTGGAACCGGGTTTTCAGCTGGCTTGTGACCGGCAAAACCGGAAAATTGAAAAGCGGACTGTCGATGTCTATGAATATGTTGCCTGGAAAGATGGAAAATATGTTTTTACCCGGAAACGTCTTGAAGATATATTAACTACTCTTTCACGGTGGTATGATTTTCATGTGTTTTTCCAAAATCCGGAAGTAAAAGAGGTCGTCTTTTCCGGTGAACTGAGACGTTTCGATAGTTTCAGTGATATTCTTCGTTTGATTGAGAAAACAAGCGATGTCAAATTTACTACGACAGGCAATACCGTTTTGGTGAGGGAATGATGATAACGACTAAAATAATGTTGAACTAAAGAATGCTAACTTATGAGAAAACAAGGATGTAAAAAATGGGCATTATATGTCCCACAGTTGGTGGCCTTGCTTTTAGTATTCAATTTGAATCTGAATGCAACCGCATTTTCCCAGCATCAGCGATTAAATTTGAAGTTGAAGGATGCTACACTGGAAGAGTTTATTTCAGCCATTAAAAGACAGTGCGATGTGGGTTTTATTTATGATTATAATAAAACAAAAGATTTGAAAGGCATTACTGTCACTGCTGTGAATGAAGAGATTTCTGCAGTTTTGGAGCAGGCTTTAAGGGGGACGGGGTTTACGGCGGAAATAGATAACAATACGATTATTCTGCGGAAATCGGCTGTCCCGCAGACAGTACAAGTGGCTAAGCGGATTAGCGGTCAGGTGATGGACAAAAGTGGGAATGCATTACCGGGTGTAACCGTTATGATTAAAGGAACGGCCTTAGGAACGACAACGGGGGTAAACGGAGATTTTGAAATCAGCTTACCGAATCCTGTAGGCCAGACTTTGGTATTTTCTTTTATCGGAATGACTTCGGTTGAAATGACTTTGAAGAATACAGAACCTTTGACCGTTGTGTTAAAAGAAGAAGCGACGGAGATGGAAGAGGTGGTGATCACCGGTATTTATTCCAGGAAAAAAGAGAGTTTTACCGGTTCTTCCCAGACCTATACCCATAAGGAGTTGAAGATGATCGGGAATACCAATGTCTTGCAAAGTCTGAAAACCATCGATCCTTCTTTTGCGATCATTGAGAATAATCAGTTCGGCTCTGACCCCAATACTTTGCCGGATATTAATGTGCGTGGTAAAACGAGTGTTGTCGGATTAACCCAGGAATATGATACTGACCCGAACCAGCCCCTGTTTATTCTGGATGGATTCGAATCGACCTTGAAAGCAATCAGTAATCTGAGTATGGACCGGGTGGCCAGTATCACTGTATTGAAAGATGCTGCTGCAACCGCTATTTATGGTTCCAAGGCAGCGAACGGTGTTATTGTCGTTGAAACAAAAGCTCCTGAAGCCGGAAAACTGCAAGTGAATTACAATGGGAACCTGAATTTTTCATTTGCCGATCTTTCGGATTATAATTTGATGAATGCCCGTGAAAAATTGGCATTTGAAAAATTAGCCGGCCGTTATGGTCCTTTAGATGCAAATGGGGAAATTATAGACGAAGGTTATCAGTCTACTTACTACCAACGTTTGGCTGAAGTGGAGAAAGGGGTGGATTCGTATTGGCTGAACGAACCTTTACGTTTTGCCACTTCCCACAGTCATGATCTTTTTATTGAAGGGGGAGATTCCCGTATGCGTTATGGTTTAGGGGTAAATTATAACCGGACAGCCGGTGTCATGAAAGGGTCTGACAATAATGTCCTGAACGGAAACGTCCGTTTGATTTACCGTTACAAAAATCTGGCATTTACCGATTACGTCAATTTTGATTATTCGGTATCCGATCGCGAAAAAGTAGCTTTTTCCAAATTCTCACAGGCCAATCCCTATTACCGGAAAGTGAACGATTATGGAGAGCCGGAGGCAGTGCTCGAGAAATATAAACTTATGTCAGGTGATGAATATGTCTTCAATCCGTTGTACGATATGTCTTTGAATTCTTCCAACCGAACCCGGAATTTCGGCTTCCGGAACAATTTTGAGGTGGATTGGCGGGTTATTGAACCTCTCCGGTTGAGAGCCAGAATCAGCGTATCGAAGTCGGTGTCTAAACAAGAAGTTTTTCAATCTCCTAAAGCTTCGGTATTTTACGGGAAGAGTGAAAAAGAAAAAGGATCTTATTCTGAAACCAATGGGGATGTGTTGAGCTATGACGGGGATTTGAATGCGACTTTCGGTAAGTTGTTTGACAATAAACACATGGTGAATGCCGTTGTGGGTATGCAGGTGTCCGATAATAAAAACAAGACTTCCGGTTTTAGAGCGATAGGTTATGTCGACGACCGGAATATCACTCCTACTTTTTCCAATGGTTATCCGTCCGGAGAGAAGCCTTCTTATTCAAACAGCCAGAAACGTTCGGCCAGTTATTATATGAACGGGGGATATGCCTATGATAACCGTTATCTGTTGGATGCTAATTTCAGGGCGGACGGTTCATCTGTTTTCGGAGTTTCGAATAAGTTTACGACAACCTGGGCGGTAGGTGTCGGCTGGAATATACACAATGAATCTTTTGTAAAAAACTGTGCGTTTATTGATTTTCTGAAATTGCGTTATTCGATCGGTAATCCGGGTAACCAGAATTTTAGCCTGTACATGTCGTCCAATATGTATAGCTATACGACAAGTTTTAATAATCCTTTCGGTTTAGGAGCCAGAATATCTTCTTACGGGAATCCGAATCTGGAATGGCAGAAAACAATCGATCAGAATTTCGGATTCGATGTAGAAATATTTCATCGTCGTTTACGTCTGAATTTCGACTATTTTATGAAGAATACCGATCCTTTATTGGTATCAGTGACCTTACCGACTTCGACAGGCACAGCTTCCGTACCGACCAATCTGGGAAAACAGACGACCAAAGGGTATACACTTTCGGCTAATGTCGTCGTGTTACAGAAGGAGGAGCTGAACTGGAGTATCAATGGAAATTTACGGCATTTAAAATATGAATATAAGAATATCGGGAATGCACTGGAAAAATACAATGCACAAAACCGGAAAGATGAAACTGATCAAAAGATCGGAAGTTCAAATTTGAAACGTTATTATGACGGAGGAAGCCCTTCTGATATCTGGGCTGTACGTTCGGCCGGAATCGATCCGGTGACCGGACGGGAAATTTTCATCAAGAAAGATGGAACTCAGACTTTTGAATTCGATTATAATGATGAGGTCATCGTCGGTAACTCAGATCCTAAGCTGGAAGGTGTGATCGGCAGTTCATTCTATTGGAAAGGATTGTCGGCTTCGATAAATTTCCGTTACCGGGTAGGTGGACAGATTTTTCTGAGTGCTCTGTACAATAAAGTAGAGAATATTTCTGATCAGGACGTGTATTATAATCAGGACAAACGAGCCCTGTACGACCGTTGGCAGAAACCCGGGGATGTCGCTAAATTTAAAGCCATATCTCTGAATGAAACCACTCCGATGTCTTCCCGTTTTGTTGCCGATGAGAATACATTATCCTGTGAATCGGTTTCCATCGGGTATGAAACCCAGGCTCGCTGGCTGAGGCATTTCGGTGCTTCTTCCATGACTATACGCGGATATATGAACGATATTTTCCGGATATCTACTGTAAAAAATGAACGGGGATTGGATTATCCTTTTGCCCGTAGTGTGGCTTTTTCTTTAGGTATAAGGTTTTAATGCTAAAAAGATTAGATTATGAATAGAATAAAAAGAATATGGATACTGGGGCTTTTACTGATAGGCGCTTCATGTAATTCCTGGTTGGATGTGGCTCCGGAGGATCAGATTATGGAAAAAGACCTGTTTGAAGAAAGAGAGGGGTTTCTGATGGCTTTAAACGGGGTGTACCTGAATATGAATAGTTCGTCGAATTATGGAGGTAATTTGTCGGCCGGTATAATCGATGTGATGGCTCAGTATTATAATTGTACCACCAGTGAGCACAATTATAGTGGTTACCAGTCCTATGCTTATGATAGTAAGACGTCAAAAGACCGGTTCGAAACGGTATGGAAGACCACTTATTCCCAGATTTCGAATTTGAATGCTATACTGGAACATTGCGGAGACGGGAATCCGGTGCTGCCGGAACTGTATTATAAATTGATCAAAGGCGAGGCGTTGGGATTACGTGCTATGTTACATTTCGATATGCTCCGGCTGTTCGGGCCACTTTGGACGGAAAAGGAGCAGGCAAGTATACCTTACCAGACTTCTTCGGAACGGATTGTCGAACCTTTGTTAAGCGCAGACAGCGTATTAAACTGTGTGCTTACCGATTTGACAAGAGCTGCTGATTTATTGAAGGATGTCGATCCTGTTATTACCGATGGAGCCAGAAATTACAGTGGAGGAGAAAATGGTAATGATCTTTTTTACCGGCAATACCGGATGAATTACTATGCAGTGAAAGCTTTGATGGCAAGGGCGTATATGTGGAAGGAAGATTACAGCAAGGCAAAAGAATGTGCCATTGAGGTGATTGAGGAAGTCGCTGACGAAAAGAATCCTTTGTTCCCTTTGTGTACAGCAACTTATGCAGATACAGCCTCCAATGATAATATGTTTGCGACAGAGGTATTGTTCTCTTTGTACAATAGTATTCGTACAGATAATATTTATAAGACCTATTTTACCTCTGATCTGAATGTGGTGAATTTACTGACTTTGGCCGGAGGCTATCAGAATGGCCGTATCCGTACCATTTTCGAATCTCCCGATGATTTGCGTTTTAAAATGTGGGAATCTGTAACAAAGGAAGCAAAAGAGTTTTGTTGTTTCAAGAAGTATGCAGAGGTACAGACGACTACCGATGAAGCAAAGGCCAAGGCAGAGCGTTTTGCTTATATGGTTCCCCTGATCCGGGTCAGCGAACTTTATTTGATTGCGGCCGAATGTGTCGGAGTCCGGGAAAGGCAGGTCGGTATTGCTTTGGAAAAATACCTGAATCCTTTACGTAAAGCCAGAAAGTGTATCAGCCTGAATACAGAGTCGCCGACCGATCTGAATACGGCTATCCGGAATGAGTATATCCGGGAATTTATCGGAGAGGGGCAAACCTTCTATTATTTCAAACGCAATCGGTTGGAAAGTATACCCGATGGTTCCCAGCCGGCAGAGACGTTGACGATGCAACTCCGGAATTATGTGGTTCCATTACCTGACAGTGAAACCAGTCAACGGGAAAATCAAAGTAGTTCAACTGAAAAAGAGTAAATTATGAAAAATATTGTTTATATAGCGACCTTATTCCTCATCATTGCCGGTCTGTCCGGATGTGAAAAAGAAATCAAGGATTTCGACGGAGAGGAAGGAGTTTATTTCTATGTACAATGGGGACCGGATTGGTTTGATACCACTTATTGGGCCGCCCAGCCTTATACTAAAGTTGAATTTATTAAAAAGGGTGTAGACGAACTGCTTCTGAAAATAAGGGTACAAATGACCGGAAGGGTAAAAGATTATGACCGGAAATTCCGTATTGTAGTCGATCAGGATAGTACGACAGCCGTAAAAGGTGAAAATTATCTGGAATTTGATGAATGGCAAACCATAAAGGGAGGCTGGAGTTATGCAGATGTGCCGGTGACTGTGAAAAATAGTGAAGCATTGGATGAAGTGGAACGTAATCTTGTACTTCGTTTATTGCCATCCGAAGATTTCACCCTGGCTATTCCGCAATGGTTCGATTTGAGCGGTATGTTGGGGAATGATAGCGGCAAGGAGGAATTTGACGGGACACGGCATAAGATTATCCTGAACAACTTTATTACTTGTCCGAAAGTTTGGATGGGAAGGGAGTCCGGTAAAATCGGAGATTTGGAGGGAGGATTGTGGGGATTCTTTTCAAAGGAAAAATTTGAAGAAATCCTAAAGCGTTTTCCGGAGTTGACTTATGAAGATTTTATGTCCAATGAAACGATGCCGTCCGGTTTGAAATATGCTATCCAAAACAAGATGGCTATGGATTTGCAGGCATTATATGACAAGAGCCCCGATCATCGTGATGCAATCAGGGAGAAAGATGGACGACTGATGTGGTTTCAGGGGGTGAGTTGGAAATCTTATTATGGGGTTCCGTTTCAACCGGGAGAATGATAGAATTGAAATATACTAAAATCTGACTACGATGAGAAAATTAATATTGATATTATGGGCGGGAATTCTATCTGTTTTTAGTATTTCCTGTTATGATGACGAGGGATCGAATGATTATCATCCGATCAATGAAGTAAAAATTTCCGATTGGAAAAAAGGAGGTTATACGGCTATTTTTAAGAACGATACTTTAAAAATCACTCCGCTTTCCTATCTGGACACCGTACGGAAAGAACCTGTGATACAGTTTACAGAAGACAGTGATCCTTCGCGTTATGAATACGAATGGAAAGTGGTGGCCAGCAGTTTGACCGATGACCGGGATAAAGGAATCGTTTTGGGTACGGAACGGAATCTGAGGTATTTTGTCAATTTGAAACCTGATTCTTATACTTTATATCTGAAAGTCAAAGATACGAAGACCGATTTGATCTGGAAATCCTATACCTCACTGACTGTTTTGAGTGTGACGGATAAAGGTTTTTTTGTTCTTGGGGAAAAAGAGGATGGTACGGTAGGTTTGGATATGATCTCTACGGCAAAAGATACGATTGTGTTGAAGAATCTGTTGGAGGGGAATGGACTACCTGAATTACGGGGACCGATGCGGGTCATGTATACCGGTTCTTATTATTGGGAAACTCCGGCTATGAAACTGTGGATATCCACAGAATCAGGATCCTACTATCTGGATTTGACTTCGTTTGCTTCAGGACCGATGAATACCTTGCGTTCTATGACTTATTCAAGTTTCCCGATGCCTGATATGCTGAATGTAGTGGATATGGCTGCCAAACAGCGTTTTACCGGTATGTCAAATAACCGGATTATGATGACGGAAGATTATGTATTCGGAGCGAGTTTGTACTCGGATGAAAATTATGGAAATCCTTCCAACCGTATGGATGTGATGAGTGAAAAATGCTTCCGGCCTTTTCCATATATTTTTACCAGTATAAGCAGTCCGAGTGGTTGGATTATTTATAATGCCGACGATCATTGTTTTACCTTTTTGAGTACTGTTACCGGGTTAAGTGTAACTCAGTTACAAGATAATGCAGGAGAAGCATTTCCTTGGATACAGCCGGCGGGCCGTACTTGTATTTATGGTGAGAATACATTTAATACAGTGGGAGGTAGTTCAAATGGAAATTCATTTGCACTGATGGAAGATCAGCAAAATTTCTATGTCTATCAGTTTTATTGCAGTATCCGGAGTTGGGTGCCGAGCGATATGCCTCAGAAAAGAGCCGGCTATACGATAGACAAATCGAAAGCGACCGGTTTAAGAAGCGGATTGCTTTACGCTTTTGCTTCTAAGCGTTCTTTGTTATTGTATGCTAACGGACAAATATTACATGCATATGATTATGTGAATCATATGCATTATGAGAAAGACCTGGGCGATCAGATTACCTTTATCAAATTTGATCCCTATGGAAATAATAACGATGAGTTGATGGTAGGTACCTACAACGCGGCAGAGAAGGGAATTGTAACGCGTTATCTTTTGGGCACTGACCAGGATTCGTTTGAATTGGAACCTTTGAAAGATTGTCGTTGGAACGGTTTGGTGAAAGTGAAAGATATTGATTACCGGCAATAGTTTGAGATCATATCTATGAATAAAAAAGTGATCATATGGATGGCCGGAATCCTGCTGTTGCCTTTGTGGGTGTGTGCCCAGGGGGTAAATTTCCGGCCGCTTTCTTATACGGAAGCGATAGAACTTGCTGCGAAAGAGAACAAGATGGTTTTCATTGACTTTTATACAACATGGTGCGGACCTTGTAAACGAATGTCAAAAGAGGTTTTTCCCCAGCAGGAAGTAGGAGAATATTTCAACCGTACTTTTATTTCCCTCAAATTAGATGCAGAGAAAGAAAATGGGTTGGAACTGGCAAAGAAATATGCCGTAAAGGCTTTTCCTACGTTTGTGGTATTGAGTCCGGATGGTACGGAGGTATTCAGGACCTCCGGCTATCGCCCGGCCGATGAGTTTGTGGAGAAAATCCGCAAAGGGATCGATCCCCGATGGTCACCTGCCGGATTGACTAAACGCTACGAAAAGGGCGAACGTACTCCTCAGTTGGTTGATGATTATGCCACGTTATTATTGGAACAAGGGAAGACAAATGAGGGATTCGGGGTGATCAATGATTATTTTAATCGCTTATCTGCCCGGAAAAAGGTAAAACCGGAGAACTTCTTTCTATATGAACGCTACACCCTGAATTTTGATGACCCCAAAGCACAGTATGTGTTTGATAACAGGGAACAATTTGTCAGGGCAAACGGAAAGGAGATTGTAGATAAACTGTTGTATTCATGGTTGCGCATCCGGTTGATTCCCTATTTCTCATTGAGAAGCCCGGAACCTGTTACTGCTGAGGGGTTGCAGAAATTGAAAACGGATATCGAACAGGTAAAGCTTACCCATACCCGTGCGATGCCGGATTTATTGGCCATAGCTGATGTCCGGATGGGAGGGAATGTCCGGGAATATCTGGAAATATGTAAGGAAAAATTCCCTGTTCTGGAAGATCAGGACCGTTTTCTGATTCTATTGGATCTGGAGGTGGTAATGACCGAATCTCAGGAGGTTAAACAACTGGCAGTCGATTTATTACGCAGCAATATGCAGGTTGCCGACGAATTCCATCAGCGTATTCTGCGGATGAAGATGCTGGAATTGGAAGGGAAGAAAGATTTTACTTTGCAGGCAGAAATCGATGCTGTAGAGAAGGGAAAAGTGATCGTCATGGGATGGACACCCCAGGGTATGCTACAGGATACTTTCGATTTTACTGATCACCGGATCAGGTTGAATATGGCTGCCCGGGATACTTCCCGGTTGACGCTGAAGCTTTTGTGTGAAGAACTGGCTTGTCCGGCACCCCGCTTGGGTACCTATTATCCGAATGTCAGTCTGATGGTGGTCCCTGGTGAATATGCTGTTATGAAAATCAGAGCTGAAAAAGGGAAAGTACCGGAAATTGACTGGATTAGAGGAGGTACTGTGGCGCACGATTACTGGCGTCTTTATTACGAGCAGGTTGATCCTGCTGAAGCGGCTTACCGACAGTTGACAATGACAAATATGCTTGAAGGAGGAGATATCCGCGATTATAAAGAGGAGTTTGACGCTTATATGCAGGCCAACAAACAAACCATAATGGCGTTTGTACGGGCAAATCCCCGAAGTTATATCTCCCTGATGAATTTGCTGGAACATTATAATTGGTTTGACGAAAACGAGGCCGAACGGATATATGATCAGCTTCCTCAGGAATTGCAAGGTACAGCTTATGGGAAAATACTCAAACGGAAATTGGATGCCGGCCGCCCTTATCGTCCGGGCACAATAGCACCTGATTTTGTGAAGAAGGATATGAATGGTAAAGACGTTTCTTTGAAAAAGCTGAAAGGGAAATATGTATTGCTCGATTTCTGGGGAAGTTGGTGCGGACCTTGCCGGGCCTCCCATCCCCATTTGAAAGAGTTACATAAAAAATATAGCGGGAAGGTAGTCTTTGTCAATGTGGCCGATGAAAATGTGAAGGATCTGGAGCAGGCTAAAAAATTATGGAAACAGGCGGTAAAAGAAGATGGTATGACCTGGACTCAAATCCTCAACAATGAAGGTAAGGAGGAACAGGATCTATTGAAACTTTATAATATCACTTCTTTTCCTACTAAGATACTGATAGATCCCGAAGGGAAGGTGGTTGCCCGGCTTGTCGGAGCAACAGCTGATCCTGAAGAATTTCTGAAAGCACTTTAAAGTAAGAAAACGGGATTCTGAAATGATAAAAGCTAATTGAGTAGGAGAAACGGGATTATTTCCCGTTTCGACCTCTCAATCAAGTAGGTAAAAGGAGTTTCACCAAATCCCTAAGTAATGCGTCTGCCCTGCCCTCTCCCGATGTCCGACAGAAACAAACCGCTTTCGCGCTGTTCTGTCTAAAATCTTGTATGTATTCTTATTTTAAGGAATTACATATCTTTTGGTTCATTTCCCGGATTTTTTTCTCGTTTACCTTGATTTCTTTTCTGTCATAGGTCATCAGTCCATTGACTTCTCCTTCGACGTCAGTAATCTGGGTATATACGCCGGCAGAGAATCCCCGGGGGATCAACTGAAGTAAATGTTCGGCATATTTGATATACTCCGTCGTCACTTCTTCCGGATTGTTGAATTTCACATATCCCCAGTTTCTGTCGGGCATCCAGAGGTGGTCTTTCATCACCAGTCCGATGCCGCCGTATTCTCCTAATACGGTTGCCCGCATCGGATCGTAGAGATATAAATCGGGATCCGGATAATTGTGCAGGTCGAGAATATCTCCGCAGGTGTAGTGATTTCCACCGCTGGCAGGATTGACCAGACGACTCGGATCATAAGCTTTTGTCCAGGCTGCGATATCGGGAGTTTTGAATTGTCCCCAGCATTCGTTGAAGGGCACCCATACCCCTACACAAGGATTGGAATACAGCAGGTCGATGATTTCTTTCCATTCCCGGCGGTAATTGGCTTCCGATTCGGCGGAATGGACCATTTCTACTCCTTTGAAATATTGTCTGCTTTGCCATTCCGGTCCTCTGTCGCCATTCGGCATATCCTGCCATACGATTACGCCTAATTTGTCGCAATGGGTGTACCAGCGTGCCGGTTCTACCTTTACATGCTTACGGATCATATTATATCCGAAATCTTTTACTTTCTTGATGTCGTATACCAGGGCTTCGTCGGTCGGAGCGGTATATAATCCGTCGGGCCACCATCCCTGATCCAGCGGACCGAAGTGGAAAACATTCCGATTGTTCAGCTGTAAACGGGTAATACCGTCTGCGCCTTGGCGGATAGAATATTTCCGCATGGCAGCGTAGCTGTTCACTTCGTCGATCACTTTTCCATTGTCGGTCAGAGTCACTTTCATATCATAAAGGAAAGGATTTTCAGGACTCCATAATCTGGCATTCTCGATCGCCAGCTGAACGGGCTGGCCCTGCATGGCTTTTCCCGTAGCTACGACCTTTCCTCCCTCCGATACTACTACCGAAACAACGGCGGAAGGATTGCCGGTTGCCGTATGGGCTTCTACGGTCAGGATCTTTTTATCGATATCCGGTGTCGTTTTCAGCCGGGTGATGTGGTTGGCGGATACAGGTTCCATCCATACCGTTTGCCAGATTCCGCTGACCGGAGTGTACCAGATACCGTCCGGGTGTTTCACCTGTTTTCCTCTCGGTTGATAACCTTCGTCGCTCGGATCCCATACTTTTACCGTGATCTGGTTTTTCCCTTTAGCTAAAACCGGAGTAATATCGAAAGAGAAGGGGGTGTATCCTCCCCGGTGTTGTCCCATTTTAACGCCGTTTACCCAAACATCGGCTTGCCAGTCGACAGCCCCGAAGTGCAGCAGTATGTTTTTGCCTTTCCAGGAGGAGGGAACGGTGAATTCCCGGCTATACCACAATTCGTTTTCTTTGCCTAAAGTCTTCATCACACCCGAGAGGCTCGATTCTACGGCAAATGGTACCAATATCTGACCGTCCATGTCTGCCGGTTGCTGAGTACCCGTCGGACGGATGGCATATTCCCACAAGCCGTTCAGGTTTTTCCATTCCTTCCGTTCCATGATCGGTCGGGGATATTCCGGAAGTACATTATTCGGATCGATTTGCTCTGCCCACGTGGTTTTTATTTTATCGCCCGCAGGTTTCCATTGTGCATACCCTGCCAAACTAACAGCCAGAGCAATTGCAGAAAATAAGATTTTTTTCATAGATATCTGATTGATTAATTTATTTCGACGGATCAAAAATACGTGCTAACGTTTGAAATCAAGGGTGATTATTATTCAAATAAAGGTAAATTTTAACCAAAATTCCTCCTTTGACCAGAAATTACTCTTTTTTGAATAGTTTGTTTTCAGACACCTTCTTTTGCACTTCGCTCTTCTTGCTGATCCTCTCCCATTCCGATACTGAGCCGGTAGATGTCCTCTCCTATTTTTTAGTTACAACGGTGAAAGCTTCACTTCTCTAACCTCTGTAACTGTTAAAACGTAGAATTATTCCGGTCCTTGTTCGTCTTCGGTATTCGTGTTCGGGGACGC
>ERZ834798.206-NODE-206-length-77575-cov-9.844788_pt1 | contig 77575 bp, 61 predicted proteins | sample MGYA00519689_ERZ834798 | MGnify/ENA primary metagenome ERZ834798 (study PRJEB31850, sample SAMEA3708761) | human gut metagenome | biome: human gut; feature: human-associated habitat; material: faeces | place: China | collected 2014 ...
TCGGTGCTTTATTTTACTTTATGCTTGCAATTTACTTTGGTCTGCTATGCTCATTACTCATTTCTCATTCCTCACTCCTCACTCCTCACTCCTCACTTAACTTCGCTCCTCATTTAGCCTCGCCCCTGATTTATTCAAATGTAATCGTTTTATGCCTATTGCATTAATTTGCTTTTTGTTGTATAATATATTTGTTAATATATACAGCCATTTGGCAAAATCAAGATATGAAAGGACCTTATTACTATGAAGAAATTCCTTGCGGCAGCTCTTGCTCTTTGCATGACAAGCGCTGCTCTCACAAGCTGCGGTGATTCAAACAGCTCTTCTGCTGCTGACTCAAACTCCGCTGCGGCAAACTCTCAGGCTTCCGATTCAAGTGCGGCTGATACCGAAAGTGTTTCAGACAAGCTTCTTGCTGAGTACCCTGCATCTACGGAAAAGATAGATGTTAAAAATGGTGCTACTGAGAACATGATCGCCAGAAGCGTTATCAACGAGGGCGACACTTCCCGTCTTGCGGCTAAGCTCGACTACGCTCTGCAAAATCCTAAGGAGACAACAAAGATCTGTTTCATCGGCGACTCTATCACGGCAGGTTCGGGTGCTAACTCCTCAACTAATCAGTATGTAAACCAGTTCAAGAGCTGGTGGGAGGAAAACATAAGCTTCTATGTTGATGTTACTAATGCCGGTATCGGTGCAACTGACTCATACATAGGTGTTCACAGGGCACAGCGTGATGCTTTGGAGGCTAAGCCTGACATTATCGTTATCGAATTTATCAATGACGCTGATGATGAATTTTATGAATCCTGCATGGACAGCCTTGTAAGAATGTGTCTTGAGCAGGACAACAATCCTGCAGTTATGATACTTGAACCTTCAACTGAGGGGGGCACATCTCCACAGGCTGCACATCTCAAGGTAGCACAGGCTTACAACATTCCTATGATTTCTTATCATGACGCTGTTATGCCTGAGATAGAGGCCGGCAACTTCACATGGGCTGACATCTCACCTGACAACGTTCACCCTAATGATGACGGACACGTTATAATGGCTTCACTGCTCACAAAATTCGTTGGCAACATAAAGGACAATATTGACAGCGTTGACAAGGAAGCAAAGGCATTTGACACAAGCACTGTTGCACCGACGGGCGATGTATTCGCTGACGCTACTATCGGAAGCCGTCAGACAGAGGACATTGTAAAGACAACTGATGAGGGAACATTCACAGATGTTACAACATTCCAGAAGTTCACAGACGGTTGGGGAACGACAACAGGCGGCACTATCAAGTTTGAGATAACTGCAAAGAACATTGGTATGATATACTACATGACAGTTGACGGCAAGTCTGGCGTGGCTGCTGTAAAGGTCGATGGCGAGGACGTTGCGACTATCAACGCTGACTTCACAAGCGGCTGGGGCAACTATGCTAAGGCACAGCAGATATACTCATCTGACGAGGTGGCTACTCACACTGTTGAGGTAACTGTTGTTGATGACGCAAAGCCTAACTTCCAGATACTTAACTGGCTTATTTCATAAGGATCTATAATAATATTTTGGCGGATACGATGGTACGTATCCGCCAAAGTTTTGTTTTCATTTATGTTATATGAATTAAATAGGACACAAAATATTTAGCGAAAACTAAGCAGCCAGCTTAACAAAAACGAAAATAGATATGATATAATAAATATGCTGAAAGAAACAAACACAGCGATAACTTATTGATCCCCTTAATAAGACTTCTCCCGACAGGTTTTCCGACTGTCGGGAGTTTTTTTGCATATTAGTTTTCTTTTTGTTCTGTGATAATATCCGAAAGCTTATTTATCAGATCTTCAGGCACGTTGTAGTAACACTTATTTATCTTTACGTTATACGCATCTGCCGTCGTTTGTCTGACAATTATGCTATATTCTTTACCGTCTGATACTTTCCACTGAGCAGTACCAGCTGAAATCATTCCATTTTTTGCTGTATTTTCATCGACCGCATAGCTTAAACTTTCGTTGAGGAGCTGGCGAAATTCTGTTATAGCCGTTTCATCTGTTATATCCCAGTTTTTCCCCTTTGCATATGGGTCGCCATACTCGGCGGACACACCAAAGCCATTTATATTGCTGAAATCAAGTTCTGTGATACTATCATTGTCCACCGAAGCTTCACTTTGTTCAGTGCTTTCACCGAGCACAACAGAGCTGTTTGCAGGCGTTGGGGCGGCACTGCTTTCTGTGGTATTTCCGCAGGCTGTCATTACAGCTATTCCTGACAAGGTGAAAATAAATAATATTTTATATTTCGTTTTGTTCATAATATCGCCTCCTGTAATAATTATACTGGAATTGGATAATTATTTTAATTGGCAAATTTAACATATTATTTGTTTATGTTTTGTACAATTTACTAAATAAATCTAAATATTATTAAAAAACGTCAAAAAAATCGGCAGCAGGCACATGATAGCGTCTGCTGCCGATAGTTTTATATTGTTTTAAGCATTAAAGCAATTATCCAAGAACAACAACGATGTTTGTCTGCTCTGTCATCTTGCACTCGCATACGAAGTTGCCTTCAACTGCTTCGCCGTTGACTGTCATAGACTTTACGCCGCTCTGAACGTGGTCTGGGTTCTGGATGTCGATTGAAAGGTGCTTGCCACGGAAGTTCTTTTCGATCTTGAAGCCGTCCCATGTGTGTGGGATAGATGGGCTTATTACAAGTCCCTCTGCGTTTGGTCTCATACCGCAGATACCCTCTACGCAGCCTACCATTACTGTTGAGCCTGTACCTGTCAGCCAATGAACGTGTGAACGCCCTGCATATGGTGAACGTGTTGACTCTGTAAACTGACCGTGAACGTATGGCTCAAGTATTCTTACTTCTGCCTTATCGTTCATGTTAGCAGGTGAGGACTCGAGGAAGTACTCGAATGCTCTGTCACCGTGACCGAGAAGTGACTCTGCAAGGATAGCCCAGCCCTGTGTCTGTGAGAAGATACCACCGTTCTCCTTTGTATCAGGGTTGAAGATGTGCATGAGTGCGCCGTCAAAGTAATGATCTACATAAGGTGGCTCCATGATCTTTACGCCAAATGGAGTATTGAGTATCTCGTGTACCTTTTCCATAGCAGTTTCAGCCTGCTTCTCAGATGCGAAGCCTGAGATAACTGACCAAGACTGTGGGTTGAGCCACATTGAAGCCTCTGGATCCTTCTTAGCGCCAACGATCTCGCCGTTCTCTCTGTAGCCTCTGATGAATCTATCCTCGTCCCAGCAAGCTTCAAGGCTCTTGCCGAGTTCAGGCTGTACCTTATCGATATAAGCAGCGTACTCATTATCGCCTCTGTCAAGAGCATAGCCCTTGATGATGCTCATTGCATAGTAGAGCTGGAATGCAACGAATGTTGACTCACCCTTCTTGCCAAGTCTAAGGCAATCGTTCCAGTCAGCATAAAGACCAGCAGGCATTGTATGAGCGCCAAGTCTTTCCATTGAGAAGTTGATAGCTCTCTTAAGATGCTCGTAAACTGTATCCTCGCCGCCGTTTGCGTATACGATGACCTCATCGAGGAACGCCTTGTTTCCGCTCTCACCGATATACTTATTAACTGTTGGGAAGAGCCAGAGAGCATCGTCTGCTCTATAGCATGGGTGACCTGTTTCCTTAGCGTAGATAGAGTTCTCATCGTTCTCGTCCGGGCAAGTTTCGTGACCTGCCTTGTGGTCGAACTTAACAAGTGGAAGTCCGCCGCCGTTATCTACCTGTGCAGAGATCATAAATCTGATCTTTTCAGCAGCAAGCTCAGGGTTGATATGGATAATACCCTGGATATCCTGAACTGTATCTCTATAGCCATAGCCGTTTCTCAGACCGCAATAGATGAATGACGCAGCTCTTGACCAGATAAATGTGATGAAGCACTGATAAGCGTTCCATACGTTTACCATGTTATTGAACTCGTCAGAAGGAGTTTCGATCTGGAAGTTATTGAGCTGACCATGCCAGTAAGCGATAAGCTCCTTTACCTCAGCGTCTACCTTGCCAGGCTCGTTATATGCAGCGAGTATCTCGTCTGCTACCTTAGGATTCTTCTGACCAACAACATAGATGATCTCCTTTGTTTCGCCAGGAGCAAGAATAATGTCAGACTGAAGAGCGCCGCAAGCGTTTGAGTTATAGTTGAGCTTGTTATCGCAGAAACCTCTTTCAACTGCAACAGGGTTGCCGTATGTTCTGTAAGAGCCGATAAAGCTGTCCAGATTACCGTTATAAGCGGAAACAGGAGCGCCAACTACGCCGAAAAATCTTTCTCTCCAGTTAGAGCCGTTCTCGTCCTTACCGCTGTTCTCATTGATATGCTGAACGATCTTATTGCCCTCAAAGCTTGTTCTTGTGATGAACAGTGTATACTGGAGGTTTACCTGATCCTGCTCATAGTTGTTCTCATTTGTGAACTCTACAAAGCCGAATGTTGAAAGGTTTCTGTATCTGTCAGAGTTATTTGTGATCTTAGTTCTCCATACCTCATATGTTTTGTTCAGAGGAACATAATATGTAAGCTCGGAGTGGATATCTGCATAGTCAGACTTGATAGTTGTATAAGCTGTACCATGGTGGCACTCTGTCTTATACTGATCAAGAGGCTTGCCTACAGGCTGCCATGTGCATGACCAATAATCCTTGGCGTCGTTATCTCTGATATAGATATATCTGCCAGGAAGACCGATATTTGAGTTGAAACGGTAACGGATTATTCTTCCGTTAGCACCGCTCTTTACAAAGCTGTATCCGCCGCCGTTGTTGGATACGATAGCACCGTACTCTGGTGAGCCGAGATAGTTAGCCCAAGGTGCAGGTGTGTCAGGTCTTGTGATGACGTATTCCTTGTGTTCAAGGTCAAAATAACCATACTGCATATTTTTTATACGCTCCTTTTCAATATTTTAAAGTTGTAAACGTTTCACCAAAATGGCGTAAACGTTTCCCTCATAGATCCCGTCATTATTCATAACGCTTATATTATTTTAGCATACTTCCGATAGCTTTACAAGGGGGTAAAGCCAAAAAAATGGGCGTATTTTCAAAAAACTTTTTCGGGATTGTAGACTTTTGAAACTTAAACGATTGAAAATCGTCATGCTTTTTGTCATTGTCCAAAACGCACTAATAACTGATATTTATTTGTATATATTGGATATTGACGGCGGTGCTCAAATATGGTATATTGTGTATATAATAAATTATAGGAGGTTTACCATTATGAACATTAAAGGAAGAGTTTTAGCTATGGTTTCTGCTTGTGTTGTGATTTTCTCACAAAGTTCAATCGCAACGTTTGCTCTTGATAACCAGGAGGTTCTTACATTACCAACTTCTGTTTCAGATTTAACCAGCGCTGAAAACATGGGACAAGTGGTTAAAATTCACAACTTACATGGAGCAGATGAAGGAACCATTGCTTTCTGCGCTGAAATGGAGTCGGGATATGTGATATATGATTTGTCAGGAAACACAATAGAGTATAGTCCTACATCATCATCTCCATATAGCGACTTACAAGGCGATTTATATTATGCTGGTCCACTTGAATACTTGACTAAAACAAGCACTGATTACAAAAATTTGCGAACAGGTGAGATTTTAACAGACGAGCAATTCAACGAAGTTACTGAAAGTTTTACTAATGAGAGCATAAAACTTTCATCAACTAATTTTATTAATTCAAGTGTTTCCAGGTCTAATTCAGGATTGCGCACAACGGTTTCAAAAGTATCTGGAACACCTAGAAAACTGAACTACAACACAGGTGAACAATGTGGGGCGTTAGCAGCTGTTATCAACTTATGCTATATTGATGACTACAAAGACAAAAATTGCTTAAGTGATTCTTATTCAAAGTCACCATCAAATCTTTTTAATAAACTTAATAGCTATATCCCAGGTCCGGCAAGTTGCTATGACATCGCTAATGGCTTAAATAATGCAAGAAATGCCAACGTTTTTCATACAAGCTCATCAGCTAAAACATACCGGGGAACGGATTCTTGGGGGCTTTGTCTTTATAGGATAAGTTCTTCTGATTTGCCTACCATATTATTGGTTAATAGTCATCCAAATTACTCCGGTTACAATCATTGGGTACTTTCTTATGGTATTGTCCAATGTTATAATAACAATAAAATAGTAGATAAGTACTTTATTATTAACGACGGCTATGGCAAAAATGATGTAAGAATTAAATACACATATCAAGATGATAGTGTCTATTTCTGAATAGGGGGCATTTAATATGAACAAAATATTATTAGCAAGTTGCATCACAATATTTCTTTCTTCTAGTATTTGCTCATGCTCACAGACAATAGACAATGATGACAAAAGCAAGGTCAATGACAGCAGTACAGTTGTGACAACAGCTTCTACAACAATGACAACTACCACAACTTCATCATCAAAGGTTGATGAAAATGCTGAAATTTCGGCATATTATATTTATCACTGGTATGGAGAAGAACCATATGAGATAACAGACAAGGACACTATCGACAAGATAACTGCGTGGATAGAGAACGCTAAATCGGTATGCAAGGATTATCCTTACATTGACGGGTTAGAATACGGCGGTGCAGACGCTTATGGAATCTCTCTTGAAAAGGTTGAATCTGGCGAAGCACATGAAAATCTTTGTATTATCGATGTTTCACAGTATTCGTGGGATAGCTCAGGCGGTATGCACTCTGAAAGTAAAATATGCAATTTTAGCATAAAAGATGATACAGGCGAATTTCAGGATTACAATTTGCCAAAGGAAATGATAGATGAGATAATATCCCTTATAACAAGACCGATCGTTGAATAACACATACAAAAACGGCGTGTATCTGCCACGATACACGCCGTTTGTTTTTTGATGTATTATGATACCTTGAGCCATGCGCAGGCAAAATCAAGTGCTTCATAGAGGCTTGATTTTTCTGCCACCTTAACTATCTGCTTATTCGGAGGCAGCGTGCTGTCTGTTGCAACTTTTCTTATTCTTACCTTATTTGCAACGTCGATACCGCCGACCTTTTCTGTAGAAAGTATTTCTATCATGACTACGAACTCGTCATACATATTTCCAAAATAGATATTATTCCCTTTTCTCACCAGAGGAACGCCCTTATAGGTGAAAAAAGCTTTCTTTTCTTTTGCCATTTATCTCTCCGCCTTTCTCATAATATATTTCTCTTTTTGTTTACTATTTTATTATACCATACTTTTCACATAATTAAAAGAGCTTTTGACAACTTTTTTGCGCAGGTTTTCAGCCTCACTTTATGTGGGATACATATTGTATCACATATTCTTTGTGAAAACTGTCGAAACATGACCGTAGGGGCGAACGCTGTTCACCCGTCCGATTTTGTGCTTAGCATGGGATATGCGTTTTAATAGTTATCGTCCACAGCCTCGCCTTTAAGAAGTCTGTCCATATTTGCAACGAACGTATCTACCCAAGTTGACTGTATTCTGAATGAGGTTTCACCGTTTAGCTTGACCACAGAACGTCTTGAAGAATCCTTATAAAGCTCCATAACGTCCTTTTTGCCGTCCTTGCGGTCGAATGTTATAGTCAGATAGCTTTCGCCCTCAGGGTCTGTGAAGTAAATCTCATTTGTCGGGCAACCCATAAGATACTGATAGAAGGTCTTAAAGTTGTCAACGTCAAGCTCCTTGCCGTCTGTTGTGACCTTTGTTACCTGTGCGGTAGTTTTGCCGTCAGAATCAGTATCAGCACTTGTGCCTGAGCTTTCTACCTCATAAACGGTCTTTTTACCGTTATAGACTACTTCAACGTCTTTAAGGTCAACAAGGTAATTTGAAGTCATAAGGCTTGTGATAACGTCCTCTGCTTTGATCGTTGCCCATGGGAGGTTATCGGCTGAAACGAGGTATATAGCGTCAACGCCCTTTACGCCCTCAAAGTAGCAAAAATATGCAGACACTGTATCTGTTGTTTCACTGCTGTCGCCTGCGGTAGCATAGACAGGGTCGCCTATTTTAAGGGTATAGTCATAGCCGTCTCCCGAGAGTCTTACTGTTGCGAACGGGTCGGAAAGTCCATGCTCCTTCATTGCAGTTTCATCAGGTGCGATGACCTCACAGCTCTGTGCTGTAAGTCCCCACATACCATGGGTAGTTGCTGAAGAATTTGTGATGTTCAGGTATGAGAAGATAGGCTCTGTCATTACCTGACCTGAAAGTCCCTCTATCTCGTTCGGGTTATTTTCAAACGCCATTTCATAGTCCAGATCTTTTCTTGTAACTGTTTCCTTGCCATAGTCAGGCCAATCGTCGTCAGACGGCTTTGTAAGCAAAGTGAGGTTCGCATATGCGGTCACCGGATCTGTATAGTATGAAAGCTTTGTTCCCATTGCCATATAGACGGTCTTTTCATCGTCAAGGCTCACATAGCTGTATCTTTCGTTGCTTGGTGAAACAGAGCCTACATGAAGGGTAGTGGCAGTGCCGTCGCTGTATTCAACTGTGAGATCTGCTGTGGGCTTATCAAGACCGTATTTTGACATATCCTCAACGTTTTCTTCAACGAGCTTTTTCGCCTTGAAGCCGTCAAGATTCGATATCATGGAAGCTTCTGCGGTGGCATTTGCATTGAGAGTGCCAAGCTCAGGTATGCTCCATGTGGATTTGCCTGACTCGGACTTATTAACGGAATACTCTCCATGTTCGTTTGAAACCTTTACGCTTGTTATATCGTCGCTTGACTTTGTAAGGATAACAACGCTCTCGTCCTGACTTGAAACTGCCGCTGTTGACGATGAGCTGGAGTCTGCGTCTGATTTGCCTGAGGTGGAGTTGAGAAACGCCATTACTCCCACCAGACAAGCGGCTGTGACTCCGCAGATAATGATACCCTGCAATTTACCATTCATTTGTGATTACCTCTGTGTTTTACTTATTCTTTCTTCTTGCCCAGATAACGATGCCCACTATAAGAACTACAACAGGTACGCCAAGGCAGAATGTCCATTTAAGAACTGTTTTCTGCTGCTGAGTGATGTCGAAAACATTGCCTGTGATAGTTTTTGGTGTGATAGTGATACCTGCGGTCTTTCCGGTAAGGCCGTTTATAACGCTTATGAAATACTCGCTGTTCTGATACTGTGAATACTGCAAGTAGGTATCAGACAGCATACCCTCTGAACCTACTGCGATAACATTGCTATAGAGAGTTTTGTTATCGTCTGTAAATTTTGCCTTTGAGCCGACAGCCATATAATTCTGCTGACCCTTTACCAGAGCATCGCCTATATTCACCTGACCTGTGGTCTGTGATATATCAACATTTGCGGTATAGGCAGAATCTGAGGACTTGAGGTAGGCGTCCGTGGACACCATATCCTGCTCGTCAAAGAGTGTGTTTACAGGACGGCAGAGTGCTGAAAGGATAGCCGGGTTCTCTGTAGAAACGTCCTGAGTGAAGTTATCGGACACATCTGACGCAACTGTTACGCAAGGTGAGTTATAATACTTGCCTGAGTCGCTTTCGCAGATAACGCCCTTGCCGACAGAAAGTCCATACTCTGACAGGAACTCATCAAGATTCGGGGTGTCCTCCTGACCATAAGAAGCGATATAGAGGAGCTGTTTGCCAAGATTTCCGTCATTATTGAGGAAGTCGCTGACCTTTTTGATATCCTCCTCCAGATAGTCAGTCTTAGGAGCAGGGATAACCACAACGTCTGTATCGGCAGGGATATCCTCGGAGGTTATATCCACTGTGTTCACGTTATAGCCGTTAGCTGTAAGAAGCGTCTGGAAATATGTGAGCTGTGTAAGCTCGCTTCTGCCTGTGAGGATAGTAACATAGACAGGGTTAGGGTCTGTTACTGTCATAAGTGCAGAAGTGAAAGCCTGCTCTGCGTTTGAGGACTCAACATAGCTGCCGTAATAGGACAGGAATGAAAGGTCGCCGCCTGCCTGCTGGGCAAGGGTATCTATGCTGTAGCCTGACTGTGAAAGCTTCTGCTCGAACTCGTCTGTGAATGTAAGGAGGTCGAGCATACCGAGCTTTCTTGTTCGGCTTATCTCTTTGCCGTCAACCTTTGTTTTTGTTTCAAATATCATATCGAACTGGCTGATAGTATCGGTATACTCCTTAACGATCTCAGGGTGTGAGTCGATATCAACGAAACGATATGTGATATGGTGATTGAGCTTACAATAGTTTTTCAAAAGCTCAACAGCCTGCTTATTATAAGAGCTGTAATTTGTATAAGTATTCTCGTCTGCAAAGATAGTTACCTGAACGTCTACGTTCACTTTCTTTACATAATCCTCTGTATCGTTTGAAACTGAATATATCTTATTGCTTGTCAGGTCGATAGTGATAGGATATCTGTCAAAAAGCATTGTTGTGACAACATTCACTAGGACAAGCAGAGCGACAAAAACGCAGGTGAACACTGTTGCCATTGTTCCATGCTTGAGCTTTTTGGCATTGAACTTTTTGCCGTCCTTTGCCTTTTTCTCTTTTTTATCTTTCTTTTTGTCTTTATCTTTTTTATCCTTTTCTGTATCCTTTGGAGCTGTCTTTGCTGCCTTTTCGTCTGCTACAACGTCTTTAAGCAGGTCTGCTCCTGATACAGAGATCTTTTCGTTATTATTCTCTTCCATTTAAACAGCCCTCCTTTAGCCCCAGCGGCGTTTTTCAAGCACTCTCACCGTGAGGAAAAGAAATGCCACTATTGCACTCAGAAAGAACACAACGTTAGAAAAATCAAAAAGTCCATAGGTGAATGAATAATATCTCTCGCCGAACGACACCTTTTCGCACACTGTTGTGAGCCATTCAAAAGGCAGAAGATTGCCTATAGTTGACAGGAACGACACGAAGATAAGTGCGATAAAGCTTATTACTGCGGCAACTATCTGGTTTTCTGTGAAAGATGAGCAGAAGATACCGATAGCGATATAAGCGCCGCCAACAAGTGCCAGAGCGACGATATTGCCCACAACGACGTTCCAGTCAGGCGTACCGAAAGCGGATACGACAACTGCAAAAACGCCTGTGATAGCGATAGCTATGATATAGATAAGGAAAGCGGCAAGGAATTTACCAACGACTATGCTGCCAAGTCCCACAGGGGCGGTGAGCAGACACTGGTCTGTTTTTGTTCGCTTTTCCTCGGATATGGTTCTCATGGTGAGGACAGGTATAAGCACTATTATGATTATAAGAAGCGCACTGAAAACGGAATCAAGTCTTGTATAGCCGCTTTCAAGGCTGTAGTTTGCAAACATTACGCCTGAATAGGCATAGAATGCCGCAAGGAAAATATAACCGATAGGTGAGGTAAAATAGCTTCTTACCTCTCGTCTGAATATTGCGCCCATTAGTCATTTCCCTCCTTATCGGAAGTATTTTCAAGGGCAGGCAAAGCCTCGCCCATTGTGAGCTTGAGGAATATATCTTCAAGTGAAAGTTCAGAGGTCTTAAGTTCAAGCATATACCAGCCGTTTTTAACAACTGTTTCAAAGACGTCACGTCTGATATCCACGCCCTCTTTTGCCTCTATTCTTATATCGTTCACGCCGTCTTTATGGCTTGCGTCGCAGATGACTTTCTCAACGCCCTTTATGCCCTGCATTGCTCTGACGATCTTATCCTTATCGCCCTGTATCTTTGCAGTGAGCTTATGCTCGCCTGAGAGCTTCTGGGAGAGGTGTTCCTCTGTATCGTTTGCGACGACCTTGCCCTCGTTGATAACTATTATCTTATCGCAGACAGCCTGCACCTCAGAGAGGATATGGGAAGAAAGGATAACGGTATGATTTTTGCCGAGCTTTCTTATAAGAGTTCTTATCTCTATTATCTGCTTAGGGTCAAGACCTACTGTAGGCTCGTCCAAGATAAGAACCTTTGGGTTGCCGATAAGAGCCTGAGCAAGACCTACTCTCTGTCTATAACCTTTTGACAGGTTCTTGATTATTCTGTTATAAACATGGTCTATCTTTACAAGTCCGCATATATCTTTAAGATGCGACACCTTTGGAAGCTTACACTTTTTAAGGTCATAGACAAAATAGAGATATTCTTTTACGGTCATATCCATATAAAGGGGCGGAAGCTCAGGGAGATAGCCTATCTGCTTTTTAGCCTTGATAGGGTCTTCAAGGATATCTACGCCGTCTATAAGGGCTTTGCCGTCTGTACAGGATATGTAGCCTGTAAGGATATTCATGGTGGTGGATTTTCCCGCTCCGTTAGGACCGAGGAAGCCGAGAACTTCGCCGTCCTCAGCTTTAAAAGAGATATTATCGACAGCCTTTTTGTCGCCGTATCTCTTAGTAAGGTTTATAACCTCTATCATTTTATTTCCTCCTCTTAGGAAAAGCATTCATAAGTCTTTACAATTTTATAATACTTATGTGACAGGGGAGTGATAGCTGTACGAAATACAGAGCATTTTAAGTAAATTTAAAGTAGCAAATACTCAAAATGCTCCGCTGTTGAATTATTTATCTGTTTAAAAGCGATGTATCTATGTAATTTGTAGGGGAGCGGTGTAATTTCTGCTTTGCAGAGATCCGACATCCCACTTGTTTGGAAATTATTTCGCCCCTACACATATTCAACATTTTCGTAGTTTTTATTATGACAGCTTCTCAATGCCCTTTCTTATTCTTGCAAGAGTATCCTCCTTGCCGATGAGATATGATATCTCAACACCGCCGCCCGGAGTAAACGCCTTACCTGAAACTGCAACTCTAAGAGGCCACAGAACGATACCGTTCTTTACACCAAGCTTGCCGATAAGGTCAAAGAGTGCGTCATGGATATTTTCCTCTGTCCAATCCTCAACGCCCTCAAGAACAGGGAGAACTTCTTTGAGAGATTCAAGAGAATTTTCAGGGTTCGTTTTCATCTTCTTATGTGTATAGAGAGCTATATCATACTCAGGGAGAGCGTCGATAAAGTCTACCATTTCAGGTATCTCTGTGAAAAGCTCTGTTCTTGCCTGCAAGAGCTTTGCTATCTCGTTAAGGTCAACGTCCTCTCTATGAACGGACTGCTTGATATAAGGTATAGCATACTCAGCAAACTTCTCAGGGGTCATAGCCTTTATATACTTGCCGTTGATAGCTTTAAGCTTAGCAGGGTCAAAGATAGCAGGTGACTTTGAAAGTCCGTGGATATCGAACTCCTTAACAAGCTCTTCAAGTGAGAATATTTCGTTCTCGCCCTTTGGCGCCCAGCCAAGCAGAGCGATATAGTTTATAACGGCTTCTTTAAGATAGCCCTTTTTCATAAGATCCTCATAGGAAGCGTCGCCGTCTCTCTTTGAGAGCTTATGCTGCTTATCTTTCATGATATGCTCAACATGGATATAGGTTGGTATCTCCCAGCCGAAAGCCTTATAGAGCAGGTTATACTTAGGTGCAGACGCAAGGTACTCGTTACCTCTTACAACGTGGGTGATACCCATAAGGTGGTCGTCAACAACGTTTGCAAAGTTATAGGTAGGCATACCGTCTGTCTTTATAAGTATCTGGTCGTCGAGGGTAGAGCAGTCAACAGTGATATCGCCGTAAAGCTCGTCATGGAAAGTAACTTCGCCCTCTGTAGGTATTTTCTGTCTGATAACATAAGGAACACCTGCGTCAAGCTTTTCCTTTATCTCTTCAGGTGAGAGGTTACGGCAATGTCTGTCATACATTGGAGCGATACCGCTTGCTTCCTGAATGGCTCTTACTTCCTCAAGTCTTTCCTTGTCGCAGAAGCAATAATAAGCCTCGCCCTTTTCAACGAGTTCCTCTGCATATTTCTTGAACATACCCATTCTCTGTGACTGGATATACGGACCTACAGGTCCGCCGATATCAGGGCCTTCGTCCCAATTAAGGCCAACGTCTTTAAGTGTTTTATAGATGACCTCAACAGCACCGTCAACATAACGCTCCTGGTCTGTATCCTCGATACGGAGAATAAAGTCTCCTCCGTTCTGCTTTGCAATAAGATAGGTAAAGAGTGCTGTTCTCAGGTTACCTATGTGCATATAACCTGTTGGTGAAGGTGCAAATCTTGTTCTTACCTTGTTCATTTATATCTTCCTTTCAAAATTAGAGTCTTATTTCATATCCTGCTCATCAAATGCAATTTTTACATATTTCGCAGGATTATTTGCAATATACTGCCTTATTTCTGCGTGTTGCTTTCTGTTTTTGATTATCGTATCATAAAAAGATTTTTGCCATATGGAATAACCTAGTTCTTTTGTGACAGCCTCTTTGAAATGTTTTATGACCCTTGAAAGTGTCGGTGTTTCACTTGTAGGGGCGAACAGTGTTCACCCGTTTTTCGGCTGTTTTTCAATTTTGATTATAATATGCACATGGTCAGGCATGATACAAGACATCTTTACAAAAACGTCGGGATAGTGCTCAGATATCTCTGTGAGTTTTCTCTTTACAAGTTTTCCTGTAACAGAAAGTTTTGGGTGCAGAATTTCATTTGCAGTCAGCGGGCGAACACTGTTCGCCCCTACATTCTCCCACAGGACTTGGTATTTTTCAGTAACACATATCGTCACAAAATACAAGCCGTTCGCAGAATAATCATAACCCTCAAGACGTATTTTCTTTCGTCTTGGCAAATCTTCACTTGTCATATTTTATTTTCCTCAAAATATCTGACCGCCTGCTCTTTGTTTTTTGCTATCTCCTCACGGAGGCTGTCAAAGCTGTCAAACATTTTTTCGGGGCGGAGAAATTCATGCAGTTCAAGTTTTAGCTTTCTGCCGTAAAGATCCCCATGATAATCCATGATGAAGGTTTCTGCAAGGGGAGCTGTTTCAACATGGACGGTAGGCTTTACGCCTATATTTGTCACGCCTGCATACTTATTTCCGTCTATTTCAACAGCGGAGCAATAAACGCCGAATTTCGGCATTACCCTGCCCTTTGGTATCTGCTGATTTATCGTGGGGAAATCCCACGTTCTGCCACGTTGAAAGCCGTGTTCCACTTCAAGGCAGAATCCAAAATGATAACCCAGCATTTCATTTGCTTTGGCTATCTCGCCCTCACGGACGCATCGTCTTATCTCAGTGGAACTTATGACCTCGCCGCCCATGAGCAGTGGACTTACTATTTCCACATCTATATCATATTTTTCACCGAGCCTTTTAAGGTCAACAGCCTTGCCCTGTGCGCCTTTGCCGAATGTAAAATCGTTTCCGCACACTGCGCCGCTGCAATTGAGCCTTTCTTTCAGCACCTTTTTCACAAAATCCTCCGGCTCCATGCCTTTGAACTCTGCAAAATCAGGTGAGAAAAGCACTTCGACCCCAAGCTCTGCCATTTTTTTATGCTTTTCCTCGTCGCTCATAAGCATTTCTATCCTGCCGTCATGACCTTTTGAGGTCACTGTGTCGGTCTTGAAACAGAAAACTGCCGAATGTCCGTCAAGGCTCAGAGCCTTTTTCACAGCCGTTGTTATTATGAGCTGATGTCCTCTGTGGACTCCGTCAAAAAGTCCAAGAGCGCAAACTGTCCTTTTTTCGGGGATAAACCCGCTGTTTGTTATATCCGTCAAAATATCCCTCCGAATAAAACAAATTATCAGAAATTTTTGAAGCTTCTGAAGCTGCCCTCATGAAAAGTGCCGATACCCAGGAAGCTGTTATCACTGCCGTAGACACGGTAGAGCTTGTCCTCTGACAGGTCTTTTATCCCTATCTGCTCAGGTCTGAGCTTTACTCCGTTTCTATAAAGCTTTGTTTCCCACTGTCCAAGGGTAGTTTTTTCGTAGCTTACAAAGGCTCTGTCAAGGGGGATAAGCATTTGTGACAGCTTATCCTGCTCACAAATTTCGGCTATCTCCTCTATGGTATAGCAATCCTTTATATCAACGCCCCCTGAATAGGAACGCTCAAGAGAAGTCATCATTCCGCCACAGCCAAGCTTTTCACCTATGTCGCTGATAACGGAGCGTATATAAGTACCTTTTTCGCAATCAACTTTCATTACGCCCCTGCGTGAAGCTTCGTCATATTCTATTATATCAATGCTGTCGATATGGACAGCTCTCGGCTCACGCTCTATTTCTTTGCCTGCTCTTGCAAGCTCATAGAGCTTTTTGCCGTTCACTTTTATTGCAGAATACATAGGCGGCACCTGCATGATATCGCCTACAAAACTGCTTTTTGCACATTCAAGGTCGGCTCTGGTAACTGCCTTGTCGCTTGTTTTTAACGTCTTTCCTGTGCTGTCTAAGGTATCGGTGCTTACCCCAAGCTGAAAGCCTGCGGTATAGACCTTTCGTCTGTCGGGGATAATATCGCAGGCTTTTGTGGCTCTGCCCACGAAAACAGGCAGGACACCTGTTGCCATGGGGTCAAGGGTCCCTGAATGACCCAATCTTTTTATCCTTAGAACTCCTCTGAGCTTTGCGATAACGTCAAAAGAAGTCCAGCCCTCGGGCTTTTTTACAGGCAAAATGCCGCAGATATTATCCTTGCTGTTATCCAAGCTCATCAGCCCAAGACCTTTTCCGCTTGCTTGAGAAGCTTAGCCTTGACTTCTTCAAGGCTTCCTGTTATCTCACAGCCTGCGGCTCTTATGTGTCCTCCGCCGCCAAACTCACGGCAAAATGCAGAAGCGTCTATCTCATCGTCGCTTCTTACTGATATTTTAAAGACGTTCTCGTGTCTTTGCTTAACTGTTATGCCTATTTTCACGCCCTCAACGGACAATGGTATAGAAGCAAGTCCCTCGAACTCGGCAGCGTCAACGCCGCTTTTCTCCATAAGCTCTTTTGTAAGCACTATCATAGAACATTTGCCGCCGCAGTAATACTCCATATTCGCTGTAACGGACTGCTCCACCATAAGTCTGCCCTTGCTTTTTACATCAAACATTTTTCTGTTGATATAAGCAAAATCTATGCCATATGACATAAGCTCTGCACAGGCGATATGAGCCTGCGGAGTTGTGTTTTCATACTTGAAGCAGCCTGTATCAGTTGCAATGCCTGTATAAAGGCATCTCGCTATCTGACGTGATATCTTTCTGCCTGAAGCTTTGAATATCTTATACATTATAAGTGCTGCGGCAGAAGCGTCTGCTTCTACATATGACTGCTTTGCAAAATACTTGTTTGAGATGTGGTGGTCGATGCAAAGGTCGATCGCACCCTCCTCGGCATACTTTGAAAGGTTGCTGCCAAGAAGATTTGTGTCTGCGATATCCACTGCAATAACGTACTTCACATCAAATTCCTGAGGGTAATAGCTCTCATAGATAAGATCATATCTTTCGGGAAAGCTGTCGGAATTTACAACGTTAGCCTTTTTCCCCATATCTCTCAGAAAAGCGCACAGGGCAAAGCCTGAACCAAGCGTATCGCCGTCGGGGCTTTTATGAGTTAAAATAAGAAAATTGTCATTTTCTTCAAATACTTTAAGAATATCCTGAAATGTCATAATATCCTTTCTCCTCTATTACTCTTCGCCGTCTTTCTCTTCTTTTTCTTCTTCGGGCAGAACTTCTTTAAGAAGCTTGTTTATCTTTGCTGAATGCTCGATAGAATTATCTGCGATAAATTTAAGCTCAGGGCATTTTTTCAGCTTCAGCACGTTTGATATCTCTCTTTTGAGAAATCCTGTTGCCGACTCAAAGCCCTTAACGGCTTCCTTTGCCTTTTCATAGCCCTCAAAGCTTGAAACATACACTTTACAGAATGAGCCGTCGCCTGCCACGTCGCAGCGGACGATAGTGAGCATATCTCCTCCGTGTATCCTTGGGTCTTTAAGGTCTCTCATTTTGCCCGATATTATTCTTCTTATATCTTCGGACATACGTCCTGCTCTGTAACCTGCCATAATATCTTTATCTCCTGCTTAAATATGCTCTTACGGGGCGGCTGTCCGTCCCGTAAGCATCATTATCAATCTCTGTATTCTTCCATATAGAACGCCTCGAAAATGTCGCCCTCCTTGATATCGGTGAACTTTTCAAGAGTGATACCGCACTCAAAGCCTGCGGCAACTTCCTTGGCGTCGTCCTTAAATCTCTTAAGGCTTGACATCTTATCCTCGGCGATAACGATACCGTCTCTTACGACTCTTATCTCGTTATTTCTGCCCACCTTACCGTCAAGAACGTAAGAACCTGCTACAGTACCAACATTGGATATCTTGTAGACCTGTCTTACCTCGATACGGGCTGTTTCCACCTCTCTGTACTTAGGAGCGAGCATACCCTTCATAGCGTCTGTTATTTCTTCTATTGCATCATAGATTATTCTGTAAAGTCTGATATCAACGCCACTCTGCTCTGCATTCTGCTTTGCAACAGGGTCAGGACGAACGTTAAATCCAACGATGATAGCGTTTGAAGCGTTTGCGAGCATAACGTCGCTTTCAGATACAGCGCCTACGCCGCCGTGGATGACCTTAACTCTGACCTCGTCATTTGAAAGCTTTTCAAGTGACTGCTTAACGGCTTCAACTGAGCCTTGAACGTCAGCCTTGACGATGATAGGAAGCTCTTTCATTTCTCCCTCAGCTATCTGGCTGAACAGGTTGTCGAGAGTTACCTTCTGATGCTGCTGGAACTGTTCTTCCTTAGCTTCATGCTTTCTCTGCTCAACAAGCTCTCTTGCAAGCTTTTCGTCTGCAACTGCGTTGAAAACGTCGCCTGCACTTGGAACTTCGCCCAGACCTGTTATCTCAACAGGTGTTGACGGGCCGGCTTCCTTAATGCTTCTGCCCTTATCGTTTGTCATCGTTCTTATACGTCCGACAGAAGTGCCTGCGATTATAACGTCACCTGACTTCAAAGTACCGTTCTGAACGAGGAGTGTAGCAACAGGGCCTTTACCCTTATCAAGTCTGGCCTCGACAACAGTACCTCTTGCAAGTCTGTCAGGGTTAGCTTTAAGTTCCTTGACCTCTGCAACGAGGAGAATGTTTTCAAGAAGCTCGTCGATACCCATACCGGTCTTTGCGGAAACAGGAACTGCGATAACATCGCCGCCCCATTCCTCGACAACGAGGGACTGCTCTGTGAGCTGCTGCTTAACTCTGTCAGGGTCTGCGCCTTCTTTATCCATTTTATTGATAGCAACGATTATTGAAACGCCTGCTGCCTTTGCGTGGTTGATAGACTCGATAGTCTGCGGCATGATACCGTCATCAGCGGCAACAACGAGGATAGCGATATCTGTAACGTTCGCACCTCTTGCTCTCATGGCTGTAAAAGCTTCATGACCCGGAGTATCAAGGAACGTTATCTTCTTGCCCTCATACTCTACCTGATAAGCACCGATATGCTGTGTGATACCGCCTGCCTCAGTGTCAGTAACGTGAGCGTTTCTTATTCTGTCGAGGATAGATGTCTTACCATGGTCAACGTGACCCATAACGACAACGACAGGGCATCTTTCCTGCAGGCTCTCCTCTGGATCTTCATCAGTTTCGATAAGTCTTTCTTCTATTGTAACGTGTACTTCCTTTTCAACCTTTGCGCCAAGCTCTTCTGCAACAAGTGCGGCGGTATCAAAGTCGACCACCTCATTGATAGAAGCCATTACGCCAAGACCCATAAGCTTTTTGATGACCTCGGTAGCTGTTACTTTAAGTCTGCTTGCAAGCTCTGAAACAACGATCTCGTCAGGTATCATGACCTTGAGCTGCTGCTTTCTTGCTCTTTCAAGCTCCAGTCTGCGGAGCTTTTCGCTCTCAGTTTCCTTCTTATGTGAGAACTGCTGTTTCTTTCTCTGCTGAGATTTCTGGGTGAGCTTCTGCTTCTTTGTGAAGTTATCCTTGCTCTTGTTCTGCTTTGAGTTTGCAAGGTTATCATACTTCTCGTTATACTTATCAAGCTCTATATAGCTTCCTCTTGTGTCGATAGTTCTCTGTGTGCCGAACGAATCGTTATCCTCAGAGATAGTATATCCGCCTGAAGCTTCTTTCTTATCAGAAAAACCGCCAAGCTGCTGACGAACGCCATGCTCTTTCTTCTTTGCTGGCTTCTGTGGAGCTGGCTGCTTTTTCTTCTGTTCAGGTGCAGGCTGTTTTGTTTCGACCTTGACCTCCGGCTTCTTTTCCACCTTTGGCTCTGCCTTAGGCTCAGGCTTTGCTTCCGCCTTTGGAGCCGGCTTAGGCTCAGGCTTCTTTTCAGCCTTTTTCTCCTTTTTCTCAGCCTTTACAGGCTTCTTATCTGCCTTCTTTTCTTCCTTGACAGGCTTTACGTTATTTGCATAGAAAGCATCAAAGCTGTCCACCTGATTGTTCTGTGTATAATACTCCAGAACATAAGAGATCTCCTCAGGGGTAAGCACTGACTGTGTTTTCTTTGGCTCTCCGCCGAGCTTGCCAAGACACTCGATAAGGTCGTTATTTGTAACTTTCAGATCCTTAGCCATATCGCTAAGCTTATATTTAGTTGTTTTCATACTCATAGGCTGTAAAATACCTCCTCAATAAATGCTAAATGCTATAAAACTCATTTTCGTCTATAGGGATCTCCTCAAGCCCTTTGGCGCAAGCCTTTGCGAAGCCTCCCTCGCAAATAGCGATAACACCTGTTCTTTTGCCAAGGCCAAAATGGATATCGTCCATTGTCATGCCAAGGCTGTAAAGCTTTATCCCGTTTTTGTAGCAGTTGAACTTTATCTCTTTAAGAGATTTAGGTGAAAAATCCGTTGCCGCAAACACTGCGCAGGCTTTGCCTGTATTGCAGGCATCCTTCACCATATCCATACCCATTACAAGCTTTCCTGCTTTTCTGCACATTGTAACAAGCCCTATTTTATTATTCATTTTCCCTAAGCTCGCCCTCCATGCTGTTATATATATCCTCGCTTATCATGCAGGAAAAGCTTCTTTCAAACTTTCTTGCTTTTCTTGCTTTCTCAAAGCATTCGACGCTTTTGCATATATAAGCGCCTCTGCCTGATTTTTTGCCTGTGAGGTCAAGGGAGATATCCCCCTCTTTTGACTTCACCACTCTGATAAGCTCTCTCTTGGGTTTCATTTCACCGCACCCAAGACACATTCTCATTGGTATCTTCTTAGTTTTCATCATCAGCAGCCTCAGCCTTTGCAGAGCTTTCGGATACGATATCTATTTTATAGCCTGTCAGACCTGCGGCAAGCTTTGCGTTCTGACCCTTATTACCGATAGCAAGTGAGAGCTGGTTATCTGGAACAGTAACACGGCACTCTCTTACGCCCTCCTCTTCGCTGAGAACAACGTTTATTACCTCAGCCGGAGCAAGAGCCTTTGCGATAAACTGTGCAGGGTCTTCGCACCAATTGATAACGTCTATCTTCTCGCCCTTAAGCTCGTTCACAACAGAAGTTATTCTTGACTTTCTAGGACCGATACAAGCGCCTACGGCGTCAACGTTAGGGTCCTTTGAATAAACCGCTATCTTGCTTCTTGCGCCTGCAACTCTTGAAATAGCCTTTACTTCAACAGTGCCGTCTGCTATCTCAGGAACTTCAAGCTCAAAAAGTCTTTTAACAAGCTCTCTGTGAGTTCTTGATATCTTGATAGAAGGCTTTCTGTCAGGATTTGCGATACCCACAACATATACCTTGATGATATCTCCTGCCTTGAGTGTTTCGCCTGGTATCTGCTCGTTTCTTACAAGATAAACTTCGTTCTTGTCGATGGTAAGTATAGCGTTCTGAGTAGCAGGCTCTACCTTCTGGACTGTGGCAGAAACGCACTCATGCTCCTTATCGTGATACTGCTCGATAAGTCTTGCTCTTTCAAAATCCTTGATATCGTGCTTGATAGACTGCTTTGCATTCTGAGCGGCAACTCTGCCGAACTTTGCAGGGTCGAGAGGTATCTCCACCATATCGCCCACCTTGATGTTAGGGTCATAGACCTTTGCTTCGTCAAGGAAGATCTCGTTGTCAGGGTCGTCAACATACATAACGTCCATAACTTCCTTGAGTATTCTTATATCGAGCTTTCCTGTAACAGGGTCGATATCCACTCTGATATTCTCGCAGTAAGGATAATCCTTCTTGATAGCCTTTTCGATACCTGATTTTATTTTCTCAATAAGTATATCGCTGCCAATATTATTTTCCTTTTCCAAATCCGTCAGAGCTTCAAAAAATTTGCTGGTCATTTCCTTATTCATTTTCTGATCAATCCTTTCACACTTGATTCGGGCTTTGCCCATATTTATTAAATTTCTTCATTCAGAACAGGTCTGCGTCATCATTGAGCTTTACATAAGCACAATCTGCAAGCTTGAACTCTACATTCTCCACGCCGTTCATATCCTCGTCCAGCTTCTGACAAAGTATCTTATCCTTGTCATATCCCACAAGACCCACAACGAACTCTTTTTCACCGTTTTCGTCAGGTCTTATGAGCCTTACCCTTACAACGTCGCCTATGCAGACCTCAAAATGCTCGGGTCTTCTAAGCTCTCTGCCAAGTCCGGGACTTCCGCACTCCAGCACATAGCTCTGAGCTATAGGGTCTGCCTCGTCAAGCACCTTGTTCATCGGTCTTGTGAAAGCCTCGCAATCGTCCATATCTATGCCGCCGTCCTTGTCGATAAGCACCCTGAGGTACCACGTTGCTCCCTCCTTTTCAAACCTTACGTCCCAAAGGAAAAAGCCAAGCTCGTCTGCGATAGGCTGTGCAAGCTCTCTTACTTTTTCTACCGTAGTTTTCTTTACTTCCATACAGCACCTCCGTTAATGCTTCCCAAAGCAAAGCCATCAGGCTTTGCCATGAAAAAAAGCCCCATACAAAACCAAAAGACCGGAAGTCAAGTTCCAGTCTTTCATTAAAAGCCTATTGTGATTATTATACCACACAAAACAGTTTTTTGCAAGGACATTCAAAAGTTTTTAATGAAAAGAATTAAATATTATGTTAATAGTCTGTAAACATTTCGTCAACTGACGTTCTTTTCATTCTCCTCAGGGATATCCTTAGGTTTTGCTTTTTCTTTATCCACGGGTTTCTTCACTGTTCCCTCGACGAAATCCAGCGGAACGGTGAACATTATTCCCGTATTGGGCTGAGATAGATCGCCCACAGTATTATAAACTATCTTTCGTGCGGTATCGAGCTGATTATTCTTTATTACCGAGAGGATAGTTCTGTTATCCTCTTCACCGCTGAAAAGTCCTCGGATAGAGGCGCTGAGAAAGCTGCTGTCAAGTCTTGAAAGGGTCATTGCCATACCTGACGACTCGATTATAGTCGCACCCTTTATGCCTGCTGCTGAAAGTCCCTCCAGCAAATAGTCAAGCACGTCTGTTTTATTAAGGATTATGACCAGAAGTTTCACGTTATATCGCCCCCTGTTAAAATTTCAGCCTTTACGTTTTTACTTCTCAGCTGCTGACGGTGCAGTATCTTTGAGCATTGTCTGAACGCTCTCCTTGAACTTATCAGACACCTTAAAGTGAGAATCGTCCGTCCACTCGCCCTCCGGCACAAGAGCTTCTGCAGGAGTAAGGTTCTGATCCAGCATATCCTTGAGATACGACTTTTCTTCCTTATACTGTGCACTTGTCCAATCGGTATCGCTGTTTGCGGTGAATATATTATAGAAGTTATCAAGATTATCCTTAGTGATATTCGTCTGCTGGAAAGCGTTGTTTATAAGCATTGTCACCGCAGTTCCAAGGAACTTCATATTACCGTTCCTGCCCTCTTTAAAAACAGGATACTGACAGATAAGTCTTATCTGATGACCGCTGAGGTTAGTCAGATCGCCGCTTGGGATAGCGATATCGTTCTCGTCATTATCCTGAGAGAGATAGTAAAGCTCCTCATCAGGAGTATATGTAATTCCGCCCACAATATCCGCCGCATTCTCGAATGCGTCATTTGTGAGAGAAACGTAATTGTCTATAGTGATACCGAAAGTGTCTGCAACGGCTGCTTCAAGCTTCACCATGCCGCCCTCTTCGTGTATCTCACGCATTGTCTGGCTTCCGCTCACTGTGAACGCTGAAACAGGCATTATGATTATCTTCTTTGCGTCCGGTGCAACTCTTATGACTGTTGCGTCTGCAAGAACGCCCTTGCTGTTCACTCTTGCAAAAAGGGTATTATAAACCGGGCTTTTTATGCCTGCGTCGCTGTCGCTGTCGTCATTGCCGATAACACCAAACTCTCTGAGGGCATACAGTGCAAGCATGCCGATAACAAAGAGGAATATTATCATCGTTATGAAGTAGACCAGAGCGATAGGAGCCTGAGATCTTCTTTTTTTCTTGTGAGCTTTCGTCTGAGCCATGTTATTGATCTCCTTACTTTCAAATATATACAGGCAGGCATACTGTCCGCCATATTTTCATATATAAACTTTTTCGGAAAAATTCTCGAAAACTATTGAACAATTTGCAATTTAGGTGTAAACTAAATAGGACGGCTGTCTGAGTCTGAGTCGATATAAAAAACAGGATTATCGTCAAGGCATATGATGTTCAGCGTAAGGCCTGCACGCTTTGCCATGTTTATGGTCTGCAAAGTGCCTGAGCCTTTGGCTTTCTCTTTTATGACCCCGATCACACGAGAGGAATGTTCAACCATAAAGCTGTTTCGCTTTTTATAACAGCCGTTTTCATACTTAGGGCTTGTTATCACGACCGCACTGCAAGAGTTCAGAATAAGCGAATATGTATAGCTGTCCAAGGGTGTTTTCATCTCTGTACGCTGACCTGCATAGGGCAGAACGCACACGAGCTTCATATCCTTATATTCAGGCTGAGCCGAAAGGCTGTGGACTATCTCAGCACAGCGCAGGTCGATACCTTTTGACATACCTGATATAAAAGTACGGCAGCCTTCGCTATATGCTTCCTTTATCATAAGGACGAGCATACTCAGGAGATTTTTCATACCCTGCTTATGGACATCGCCGCCGAAAGGCAGATCCCTGTCCCTATGACCTGTAAAGCAGCAAGAGGTATCTCGGTTGCAGAAAAATTCTTCTGCGGGGACGATATTACTCACATCAAAGCCTCCTGAAAGATTTGGCGACACAATGCCCATGATAAGAACATTATAACACATTGATTTATCTTTTTCAATAGAAAATGACAAATATTTTGTGCAAAGGCACAATTATAAAACCGAAAGGGAAGAAAAATAAAATGGATTTTTTGAAGAGAGCATGGGCTGAGGTAGATCTTGACAGCATTGAATACAATCTGAAAGAATACCGCAGGCTCATAGGGGAAAAAACAGAGATAATGTGCGTTGTAAAGGCGAGCTGCTACGGACATTTTGACAACGGGGTAGTTCCGTTTCTTGAAAACGAGATGGACATTCGCTGGTTTGCGGTATCGAACATACACGAAGCCCACAGGCTCAGGGATATGGGCATAAAGGGCGAGATACTCATTTTGGGCTACACACCTCCTGAGAATGCTAAGTGGCTCACAAGGCTTGACATAATTCAGGCTTGCACAGAGCTTTCATATGCTAAAGCACTTTCAGAAAACGCTGACGGCAAGGTACGCATACACGCCGCTATAGACACGGGCATGACGAGGATAGGTCTTCACGGGGAAACCGACAAGATATACGGTGAGCTTAAAGAGATATCAAAGCTTGAAAACATTGCGCTGGAGGGCATTTTCACCCACTATGCAGTTGCTGACAGCCTGAGAGAGCAGGACGAGGAATACACAAAGGCACAGACGGAGAAGATACTTGCCGTTGCTGACAAGTGCGAAGCAGAGGGGCTTCACCTTGAAAAAGTGCATTTTCTCAACTCAGCCGGCGGAGTATACTATTATAATGAGAGAAGCTCTCTTGCAAGGCTTGGAATAATACTTTACGGACTTTATCCTGACCCTGCAAAGGCTCTGCCTTTTGAGCCAAAGCCTGCTATGGAATTCAAGGCGGCTGTTGCGCAGGTAAAATACATAGACAATGGCACTGACGTAAGCTACGGCAGGACTTACACTGCAAATGGAAAAGTAAAGCTTGCAACTGTTACGGCAGGCTATGCAGACGGCTATCCAAGGGCGCTTTCAAACAAGGGATATGTGCTTATCCACGGAAAGAAATGCCCTATCACAGGCAGGATATGTATGGATCAGTTCATGTGTGATGTAACTGATGTAGATGACGTAAAGGCAGGGGACGAGGCTGTTCTCATAGGCGCACAGGGAAATGAAAAGATAACCGCCGACGATATCGGCAAAATGACAGGAACGATAGGCTACGAGATAGTTTGCGGAATATCTGCAAGAGTGCCGAGAGTTATCTCACGCCACGGAGAGCAGACGGCTGTTCTTGAAATAGAGTAAGGGAGGATAAAGAGCCATGATAAGATTTTTCGGTGGCAGGGTAATGACCCTTGCCAACGGCATAGAAACGCAGGATATAGAGGTCTGGACGGAAGGCTCAAAGATAGTTTTCGTTGGCAAGCCTAAGGCTGAGGAGATTGACGGAAAGGTTTTTGAACGTGAATATGACCTCAAGGGAAATCTCCTTATGCCGTCATTCAAAAATGCGCACACTCACTCGGCAATGACTTTTCTGCGATCATATGCTGACGATATGCCTTTGCAAGACTGGCTTTTTAAGCAGATCTTTCCAATGGAGGCAAAGCTTGACGGTGAGAAAGTTTACTGGCTCACGAAGCTTGCTATACTTGAATATCTCACAACAGGCTGTACGGCGGCATTTGATATGTACTTTGAGCTTGACGATTATGTAAAAGCCTGCATAGAAAGCGGCTTCCGCTCTGTGCTTTGCGGTGCGGTAAGCGGTGACAAGTCTAATCTTGAAAGGCTTGAAAACAACTATCTGAAATACAACAATGTTGACCCTCTTATAAGCTTTATGCTTGGCTTTCATGCAGAATACACCTGCGAAAAGGAGCTTATGGAGGGCGTTGGCAAGCTTGCGGCAAAATACAAAGCGCCTGTTGCAATGCACAACTCGGAAACTGCAAAAGAAGTCAGAGAGTGCATAGAGAAATACGGCATGACGCCAACTGAGCTTTTTGACAGCTTCGGTATTTTCGACTTTGGCGGTGCAGGCTTCCACTGCGTTCACATGAGCGACAATGATCTTGAGATATTCAAAAACAAGGGCGTATGGGCTGTTCACTGTGCAGGCTCTAATGTAAAGCTTGCAAGCGGCATTGCGCCTATCGTAAAAATGCAGGATATGGGCATAAACATCGCCATTGGTACTGACGGCCCTGCAAGCAACAACTGTCTTGATATGTTCAGAGAAATGTTCCTTATGACAGGCTTGCAGAAGATAGCTTGCGATGATGCTTCTGCCTGCCCTGCTGACTCGGTGCTGAAAGCGGCAACTGTAGGCTCTGCAAGGGCAATGGGGCTTTCTGACTGCGACATTATCGCAGAGGGCAAGCAGGCCGACCTTATCGTTATCGACCTTTTTCAGCCTAATATGCAGCCTCTTAACAACATAGGCAAAAACCTTGTTTACAGCGGTTCAAAGCAGAACGTAAAGCTCACGATGTGTGCCGGCAAGGTGCTTTACGAGGACGGCGAGTTCAGGATAGGCGAAGAGCCTGCGGTTATTTACAAGAAAGCTAACGAGATAATCGAGAGCATGAAAGATTAAATGTAGGGGCGACCTTGGGTCGCCTTTATCTTTTACGCAGTACAGTATTGACACACAAAAAAGGGACGCTTTGAAACGTCCCTTTTTACATTATATTCTATTCTTCAAAGAAAAATGCTTCGTTTGCAGGATAGTCTGTTTCGTCCGTGAGAGTTACCACTGCACAGCCATTTGAACTTTCGTCCTTTTTGCCGAATATCTGATCTCTGAAAAGCCAGAAAACGTCAACGCAGATAACAGCAAGTATAAGAATGATAAGTATTATCGGCACAAGTGCGCCTGCACCCTTTCCAGGTGTAACGCCGTTCATTTGATTCATCTGATTTGGCTGGATAGGCTGTCCACCCTGATTCATCTGTGGCATTGCATTGTTCACAGGCTGAGCAGGCTGCTGATAGCCCTCTGGTGTAAGAACTCTTTCAGGCTGCTGAGGCTGTGGGGCAACGTTCGGTGTTTCCGCAACTGTTGGCGTCTGAGGTATTTCCACAGTTCTTGAAGCCATTGCAACTTCCTCGGCTGTCGGCTGTGCAGGCTGAACAGGCTTTGCAGGCTGAACAGGCTTTGCAGGCTCTTGCCCTGGCAGATAAACGCTGTCCATAGTCGGCATATCAGGAGTCGTTGGCGGAATAGTCTGATTTTGCACAGGAGTATCGTCAAAATGCAGCTCAGGCACTTCGATAGACTCCATTTCAGGATTTCTTTCGTCCACTACAGGCTCGTCGGCAGGCGCTTCGTCCTGCGGCACAGCTGTTCCGCAGACGTTACAGAACTTAGCCCCTGCGTTAAGTGTGTTTCCGCACACTGAGCAGATCTTGCTCTTTATAAGCTTCTGCGGCATTCTTGTTCCGCAGGCAGCACAGAACTTTGCGCCGTCGGCAACAGGCAGACCGCATTTTGGACAATTTTCCATATTAATACCCTCTTTTCATATTATTATTGATCCCCTCAGCCCTTTTGGCTGAGATCAAATTTTTCGATAACTTTCCCGAAAATATACCAGTTGTTTTCTATTTTGACCACTGTTATCTCACGGCTGGCAGACAGCTTGCCGCTGTCAGTAGTCTCTATGAGCTTTGCTGTCATTGTAACAGCTTTTTTGATAGTCACATTTTTGTGATAGCTTTCCTTATAGCTTTTTTCAAGGTCTTTCAAGCCGTCGCTGTCAAGCTCTTTTTTATTGCCGAGCTTATAAGAAAGCTCCGCTTTTTCCTCGCCCCTTGTGAGAAGCGTTTCCGCAAGGGCTTCGTTATAGCTGTCGCTGTTTTTATACTCCGCCTCCGCTTCTGGGGTAAAGCAGGAAAGATATGACTGCGTATCGCTATACTGCGCCGCTGTGACAAGTGTCGCCACGGGCTGTTCATATCCCAGGACCGCTCTTTCTTCCTCTCCGCAGGAGCAAAAGAGCATTGCCACACACAAAAGCATACACAGCACTGATATTTTTTTCATTGTGCAAACACCGCATTTTCAAAAACGGGCGGAAAATTCTCCGCCCGTTACTGATCGTTTATATATCTTAGAAACCTGTGCTTATTGGAAGGTCGCCCTCGTCCAGAAGCACCCATGTGCCGTCCATCTTACCAACAATAACAGTTGTCTTGTCGGTCTTATCAGCGTCTTCGCCTTCGATAGTATACTTGATCTTTACCTTATAAGCCTTTGTAAGCTTATACTTCTTAGCCTTTTTAGCACTAAGCACAGAGGCAAGATCTGACATATCGTTGTAGCTGTCGATATCGTCTGAGTCTACCTCAGTCTTTTTAACTACCTCATAGCTTATCTCAGCGTCATCGCCGTATTTCTTTGTAAGTCTGTCTCTCTGATTTTCAGCCTCTTCGTCATAATCCTCATCGCTTATGTCAACGATACCGTCCAGTGCGTCTGCCATATCCTTATAATAAGGAGGCATAAGCTCTTCAAAAGCCTTACCGTCACCGTCATTGAGAACGTCCATAACGTTATTGATAGGAGTTTTCCAGCTTCCGCCGCCGAATATCATGCAAAGGATAACAACTACCAGAATAACAAGCACGAGCAGAACTGCCAGAACTGCGATAGTGAGCTTATTAGGCTTGTTTTTCAGATTTTTGATGTTTTCAACAGAAACAGCGTCCTTTATAGCGTTCATGTCAATATTCTTGGCTGCCTGCTGAAGATTTGCCATTGGTGAAGCGGTCTGCTGTGCAGGCTGCTGAGGTGCTATTGTTGCACCGCACTGAGTACAGAAAGTCGCATTGTCATTAAGCTGAGCTCCGCACTGTCCACAAAATTTTGCCATATGATTATCTCTCCATATTCTTGATATATTTTTTGAAGATACTTACTTCATAATAATATATTAAACTAAAGCGTTAGATTTGTCAATAGTTTTTCACAAAGTTTAGCAAAAAAGTACACATCATCAGCCCTTTTCGCACATTTGTTACATATTATTTTGAAAAAGCTGTTACAAAACCTTAAAGCTGTTTACCTATCCTTATAATGCTTTCAGTGATAAGCTTTTTGAAAAGGGGAGCAGCCTTGTCTGCACATTCCTGAACTTCAGCATGAGTGAGAGGATTATCCGTCATGCCTGCTGCAAGGTTTGCAACGCAGGATATTCCGCAGACTTTCATGCCTGCATGATTTGCGGCGATAGCCTCGCAGGCTGTGGACATTCCCACTGCGTCAGCACCGATAGTTCTTGCCATTCTTATTTCCGCAGGGGACTCGAAAGACGGTCCGGTGAGCTGGAGATAAACTCCATGGCGGAGGGTTATGTCAAGATCTTCTGCTGCACCTGAGATGATATCCCTGAGCTTTTTGTTATATATCTCGCTCATATCAGGAAATCTTGTTCCAAGCTCGTCGATGTTCTTGCCGATAAGAGGATTAGGTACAAAGCTTGAGATATGGTCTGTTATAAGCATGAAGTCGCCTGCCTTGAAGCCTGCGTTCACTCCGCCCGATGCGTTTGTAAGGAAAAGCACCTGTGCACCCAACATTCTCATAAGTCTTGCAGGAAGCACAACGTCCTCCATTGCATAGCCCTCATAATAATGCACTCTGCCCTGCATTATAACAACAGGCACTTCGCCAACATATCCGAAAACGAACTGACCCTTATGACCCTCTACCGTTGATGTAGGGAAGCCCTCTATATCCTTATAGCTGAGGGTGTATTTCACGTCTATGGAATTTGCATAATCGCCAAGACCTGAGCCAAGCACAAGGGCTACCTTTGGCTCAAAGTCTATTTTGCTTTTTACGCACTCATAACATTTTGTAAGCTTTTTATAAGCTGTCATAAAATTTCCTCCTATCAATCCTCACCAAGCTTTAACGCCTGACTTATCTTTATCTTCTTTATAAGTCTGCCAAGCACCACAAAGGCTGTGAGCAGCATTACTCCTATAACTGCATAAAGCTTCAGATAGTCGCTGCGTTCAGGTATCACTGCAAACGGCGGCACTGACTGGCTTGCGTCGAAGATGCTCTGGAACAGCGGTACGAAAAGGTCGCTTGTTACGCCGCCGATAAAGATAGCGGCGAATATTGCAACGCCTGACACCAAAAGCTGTTCATAGACTATCATCATTATTATCTCTCTGAACTTCATTCCCATTGCTCTTAGGATACCAAACTGCAAAGTCCTGCTCTTTATGGAAAGTATCCAATAGATAAGGAAACCTATTATGCACATCACCATGATGATGATAAAGCCGAGAGTGAGAGCGCCGTTCATGCCCTGGAGCATAGGGTCGTTTTTCTTTTCTATGGTCTGCTGGCTTGCAGATTCAAGGGTGAGGGGTTTAATGCCTGCTTTGTCTATTGAGTCATAAAACTCCTGAACAGAAGCTCCGTCTTTGAGCTTGAACCATACCTCATAAGGCTCCATGCTTGTCTGAACGTTCACATAATCGTAGTTCATAACGGCAAAGTCCATATAACCGCCGTTTTTCGCCTCTTTATAAGGGCTTAGTCCCGGCCAGTAGTCAACAAAGGCAAGGACGGTCACTTCAAAGGGCTCGTTTCCGCCCCACTTACACTCTACAGTATCACCAAGCTCCAGACCGTAGCTCTTGAAGCTTGAAGAGAGGATAACTCCCGGGGTGTACTCTGCGAGGGCGTTCAGGTAGTTATTTAACTGAACCGGCAGAAGTCTGTCCTCAAATTTGCAGACCTTTGAGAAATCGCTTGGCACTATGGTCATAAGCTGGACATTGCTTGTTGAGCTTTTGCCTGAGCTTGTATCAACGCTTTGGTCAAGGAAATCGTCACGGGTCTTTTCCTCATCGTCAGACTTTGTCTGCTGTCTTGGAACGTTCATTTTGTTTGAAGATATGGTCACGTCGTCTTTTCTGAAAACCTTTGTGACATCTTCCACTCCTGCGAGCTTTTCAAATCGCTCAAAAACAGGCTCTACATACTGTATGGTAGTTTCTGTATCTTCTTCGTCGCTTTCTTCGGAAGTCTGCTTTGTGCCTGATTGAACTGCCTGAGATGCGCTTTGAGGAGTGGTCTGCTGTGCAGATTCTATTTTACTGCTATACCACTGCTCTGTAAGAACAGCGTCGCAGCCGACCCCATAGGCAACGCTTTCCTCGGCATTTCTGTTCAAGGCTCTTGCGGTATTTGCAAAGAACACGCCCAATGATACAGTAAGAACAAGGAACAGCATCAAAAATCTTTCCCTGCCCGTTGAGGAGCGACCGATATTAGTCAGTGAAACATACTGTGCAGGCGACCACACTCTTCTGCCTATTCTTGCGAGAAGCCTTATTATATAAGGATATATCCTTATAAGAAACAGACCAAGGCCAAGTATAAAGGCAGTGGAAGCCACGAACATTATAGGGTTTACTGTTGCGGTGGTGTCTGTTACACCCTCTGCAACAAGCTTTTCCTGAGTTTTGTTATAATAATAAAGCCAGCCAACTGAACCGCCCACAAGGATAAAATCAAGGCAGACCTTTTCCCACAGAGCGTGCTTTTTCTTTTTGGCTTTTGACTGCTTATGCTCAACAATAGTTGTTTTTGTGGCAGGAACGATCGGTATCATAGTTGTGACAAAGAACACTGCCACGGCTATTGCCGCATAGACGACAGCTTCTATTGTCATATGCACCGGAAGCGAACGCCTGTTGACAAACTCTAAGAATCCGTTTGACGCACCAAGCACCTTGCAAAGTCCAAGACCTGCGAATGGTCCTATTATAACGGTCAGAACGCCGAGAACGAGAGATTCCAGAGCATAAATGCCCATTATCTGCAAGCGGCTTGCACCACGGCTTTTGAACACCGCTATCTCGTTACGCTCCTGCTCAACGTTGAGCTGCGACACCATAAAGAGATAGAATATTATCATAAGTATGACAGGTATCTGCAAAAGCCACAAAACAAGCTGGAGCTGTGATGAACGGCTCTCATAGTCCTTGAGGATATCTGCGGCAGGCATCGAAAAGCCTATGGAATTTTCACCAAAATAGGTCTTTTGCTTTGCTATCATCTCGTTTGTGCTTGCAAGGTCAGTCATATTCATGGAAGCATAATCCACCGCATAGTTATGGACAGCCTTTGTGATATTCACGACGCCGGTATCAACGCAATCCCCGAGCATTGTGTCATAATCTGTAAAGACAACGGCTGTATACTGAGAATCAAGACCCTCTGCCCAATATGCGTCATTTTCGTCCTTAACGTCAAAAACGCCCACGATCTCTATTTTTATTGACTTGTTATCATCAAACACGTCGGCTATCTCATATACTGTGTTTATAGCAAGCTCTGTGCTTTTCAGTGCTTTTTCTGTGGCAACGCACTCGTAAACGCCGTCTGAACGCTTGCCTGCAGTGAACATTCTGCCCTGCTTTATGCTGATATGGTCAGAGATATCCGTCATACCGCCGAGAGTGAATCTTGCCTGCGAATTGCCATCTGAAACGGCAAGTGAACGCACATAGAGATACTCGTCACTTATATACTTCTTATCAAGCTTTTCAGGCAGACCAAGCTCCTTGAACTTAGCCTCCACTTTGTTATTATAATTCTCAACAGCTTTCTGCTGCTCACTGCCTGAGATATCCATTTTCAATCCATAGCTGGTATTATACGCACCTGGATAGATCTCATATTCTGTCTGGAACGACTCAAGATCCTTTACAAGCATTCTTTGCAGAGAAGCGTTCATATAAATAGGGATAGTGCTCATCATGGCAGACGCCATAACAAAGCCTATCAGCAGGCAAAGCACCATCCATTTGGTGTTTCGCATTTTACGGAACAATAAGGTGAACATAAGCTTATCCTTTCAAACCTATCTGATAACAATTTCGTCGCCCTCTTTAAGACCCGATCTTATCTCGGTCTGAGAGCCTGTAGAAAGTCCTGTTTCCACTTCAACGGCAGTTTTTTCACCGTTTTTCAGCACATAAACTACCTTTGTGCCGTCAACCTTTTTTATCAGATTATTTGAGATAACGATAGCGTCCTTTACGCTGTCAAGGACAAGTATCGTATCTGCAAGCTGACCCACTGTTTCCGCAGGGGCGGTATCCTTGAAACGAACATAGATAGTATCCGCCTGATAATCTATACCTGTATCGTCAACATTATTGTGATCCTCATTCTGCTCAGCCTGATAATCAGCAAGCTTTTTAGGAGTCATAAAAACAACACCGTCATAATAATCCTCGCCTATCCTTATCTGCACTTCTGTGTCGATATCATATTGGGTGAGGTCATCAGGCTGTATTGCGATATAAAGAGCCGAAGTATCTATAACAGTTGCGATAGTCTGACCCGGATTTACGTTGTCGCCTGCTCTTACGTCAGAGAGTGACGAAACAACACCGTCTATAGGTGATTTCAGGCTTGAATCCTCCTTCTGAGCCTGCAATTTTTCAAGTTCTTTTTCAAGTAGCTGCACATCAACATAAGCAGAGTCTATCTCTGCCTGGGAGCCGCCGCCCTCATAAATTATATCAACTTTAAGCTTTGCTTTTTCGAGATAAAGCTGTTTTTCTTCTATCTGATAGTCAAGGTCATATGTATCAAGGTCACAGATAACATCACCCTTTTTGACCTCATCGCCTGCTTTTACATAAAATTTTGACACTGTGCCGCTCTGCTTTTCATAAGAAAGAGTATACTGATTTTCCGCTGTGACAGTGCCCGTTGCGACTATCTTCTTTTCAAGGTCTTTTTTCTTTGCCGTTACTGTGGAATATGTAACATCGCTTGCCTTCACGGTCGGTGCATCGAGGACTTCCTCCTCGTCAGGAAGCAGATAGCAACCCCCTGCGGAGAGGCACATTATCGCTGATACTGCGGCAGCAAAAAGCTTTTTTAAATCAACTTTTATATTCATGTTCAGACTCCTAACTGAATATTTTTATAAACAACTTACCATGGGCAATAATACCCAAAGTAATTATATCAAAAAAAAGATGTTTTTTCTATACACGATTGTACTAAATTAACCTGACATTTCAAAGCAATATGCACAATTGCGTTGCTTTATATATGTACAAATTTAATAAGTCTTAAATATATGAACATAAAAAGGCTTCACGCAAAAAAAGTCCCGCACCGAAGTGCAGGACTTTTGACAAGCTTATTTGCAAATTAGTTTGCAAGACCTGATCTTTCAACACCCTCGATAAAGTATCTCTGGAGAAATACATACATAATAAGGATAGGTGTGATAGAAAGCAGACAACCTGCTTCAAGCCATACGATTATCTGTCTTACAGATACCGCCTGACCGTCGAAGAGCTGCTGAGTCAGGTTTGTATTCAGGTTCTTCAGCATAAGAGCAACAGTGTCGTTCTGTGTGAAGAATGATGATGATACATAGTAGTCGTTCCAATACCAAACGATAGAGAACAGGAATACTGTCAGGAACGATGACTTTGCGTTAGGACACATGATAACAAGGAATGTCTTCAGTGGGCTGCAGCCGTCGAGGTATGCAGCGTCTTCAAGCTCCTTAGGAAGTCCTCTGAAGAACTGACGGAAGATGAAGATAAACAGACCTGCACGGAGTCCGTTTGCAAACAATGCAGGAAGATACATTGTCCAACCGCTGTTGATAAGCGATGTTGATTTGCCAAGTGTGAATACCTTAGCGAGCCACTCCGGCTTGAAGTAAGCATACTGGAGGTAAAGTGGGATAGTTGTGATCTGTGGAGGTACGATGATCATAAGAACAACGATACCGAACAGGATTCCCTTACCTTTGAACTTAAATCTAGCGAAGCCGTAGCCTGTGATAGAGCAGGTGATAACCTGAAGGACAGAGGCCACGAGGTTAAGGATAACTGTGTTTACAACAGTATCTTCAAACTTCATTACTCCCCAAACGTCCTTGATGTTATCAAGTGTGAAGCTCTTAGGGATCCAAACTACTGACGGGTCGTTCATCTGCTCATTTGGTCTGAACGCAGTTGAAAGCATGAATATCAGTGGATAGAGGATTACGAAGCACAGACCAAACAGGATAAGAAATCTGAAGAACGGCCAAACCATTCCGATAGCTCTTCTTCTTCTGTTATAGCTGATCTGCTCAGGGGTGAGATATTTCTCAAGACCCTCCTCTTTCATCTTCTTATAACGGGCTTTAATAGCAGCCTTTCGTTCTTTTTCGAACTCTTTTTCTTCTTTTTTAGTTGCCACTTAAATCCCCCCTTATTCTACTTCATAGTAAACGAACTTATTAACAAGTGCTACGACAAGTGCAAGGAATACTGCTACGATAAGGAAGTATGCCCAAGCCATTGCCGCTGAGTAGCCATGCTCCCAGTTGCTTGCCTTGTTAAGAACGATCGTCATAACTTCGTTCTGTGGATCGACGAATGAGTCAACGATTGTATAAACCACGCTTGAAAGTATCATTGGGCTGATATAAGGAATTGTGACTTTCCAGAAGAACTCCCATGAAGTTGCACCCTCGATCTGGGCTGCTTCCTTAGCTGAGAGTGGGATACCCTGAAGTGCTGAAAGCACCAGAAGTATCTGGATACCTGAGTTCCATACAAGGTTCAGGATGTCGGTGGTCAGCGAGTTTATCATCATAGTGAGCTTATCACTGATGTTGTAGATACCGAGGAAGTTCAGCAACTGGTCAACGAGGTCAGCCTCGAACATTGAGCTGAACTGCTCAGATCCGCCTGCGTATCCGCCTGTGCTCATGTTACCGTTGATGATGTCGATAACAGGACCTGTAGCGATGATAACAGGGAGGAAGAATACTGATCTTGCGAATGTTCTTCCCTTGAATTTCTGATTAAGGATAACTGCGATAAAGATAGAGAATATGAGGATAAGAGGAGTTCTCAAAACCGTATTCTCGATCATTGCTACCAGAGCCTTGGAATAATCCTGATCCTTACGGAAAGCGTTTACATAGTTTTTCCAACCGATAAAGGACATTTTCATTCCGCCCTGAGTTACCTCAGTTTTGTTGAATGAGTAAATGAGAGATTCTATAAGAGGCAGGATAAAGAAGTAGATAGTACCCAGCGCCCAGATCGCTATAAATCCGTAGCCGTAAAGTCCTTTTCTTTTTTCATAAGAAAGTCTGTGCTTCTTTTCCTTCATCACAGGTGCAGGAGCGACTGCCTCAGCGGCAGGCTCTTCTGCGATTATCTCCTCTGTTGAAATTTCTTCTATAACAGCCTCAGCGTCATTTTCCTTTTCGACTGTATCTTCAAGATCCTCAGCCTTAACAGCCTCGATCTCTTCAGGAGTGTTTTTGATCTCTTCGCTCATTATTTTGTCAAACCTCCTTCTATACAATCTGCAAGGTCATAGACCTCTGTGCCTACGGTAGCTGTTGCGTTCTTCTTATCAACACTGATAACAACGTCTGAAGCTCCGTCCTTTGAATAAGTTGTGGTAAGAACGTTCTTGTCATCGCTCAGCTCATACTTTGTGATCGTATAATCTGAAACGCCTGAAAGTATGCTGCTTACCTTTTTGTACTGATTAGCCGCAAGATCTGTCCAGCCTGCATAGTTTGAATAATACAGGTCGTCATATTCTGTATCCTGAAGCGTATCAGCGTCAGCGTATGTCATATCATAGTGTATCTGTGAGCCTGAAGCCAGTGAAAGCAGGAATGTTTCATCTGAATTTGAGCTCTTATTGATAGGTGTTGAAGCGTAGTCAACATATCCGTGAATGACCATCTGATAGAACGGGATATCGAAATCTGTTACGTTAAATCCACTGGAGTAAACAGGAACGTTTGAAACGTTTGTTACATATGGGAGAACGTAAGAGTTCGCACCGTCTGCGAATACTGTACTGATCTTCTCGCTCGCACTCTTATAGCCGTCAACGACAGTATTCATGGTCTTGCTTCTGCTTGAAGGATCCTTCTTTGAATAGTCAGAAACAAGCTTTGTTGAATAATCACCGAAACCGATAGAAGTGAGCTTTTCATCAGTATAGCTCTCGAGCATTTCTGTGAACACATTCGAGTACTTGTTTGGTGTGAGCAGAGCAGGTGAAACTCCCTTTTCTGCAACACCGAAGGCTGGGCTGTATGATGACTGTCTTGAATAAGCATTTGAAACTCTGATAGCTGTGCTTGTAAGAGTCATATATCCCCATGAACCACTGTCCATCTTGAAGTTGTTCATTGAAGGAACGATCTTCATATTATCGTCCTTTGAGATAAGCTTATCGAATGCGCTTGAACCACCAAGCTTGCCGGACGGAGATACCTCTGTGGATATCTTGTTCTTGATAGAGTCATTTGTCCAGTCGTTATAGTTGACAGTTATGTTGTCAACTCCGCCGTCCTTGAGGATATCAAGTATGTCGGAAGCCTGATCGAAGCCAGTGATCTCTGTTTTAAGATTGAATGGGATACCAAGAATAGAAGTATCCTTCATAACGCCGCCATAAAGGTCAACGTAAAGATCGCTCTTATTTGCCTGAGCCTTAGCTGTAAGACCCTTATTATTGATAAGGTAGTTTCTGTAGACCTCAGCGCAGTCGGCGTAGTTAAGATCCTCGCCGTTGTCTGAATCAACAGGATAATAACGAACTCCAAATCTCTCGGTCTTTATTCCGTTCTTCTCGAACACTGTGATCTTGTTTGAGTTATCACCGCTCATGAAGAATGAGTCTGAGCTTCTTGTTTCAAACTCGAAGTAACAAGTGTTGTAAGCCTGCTTTTCCTGTCCGCATACCTGAGCGTGAGCATAAACGTTTGACTCACCGTCAGAAGCAACGCAAACAAGTCCGGATGAACCGCTTACTGTTGCAAGGACCGGCATATAAGCCTGCTGAGTGGTTCTTGGAGCTGTTATTGGAACGGCTGTATAATCTCTGCCGAATACCTGCTGATTATAGTCAGCGTACTCGGTCTTGCCGTTGTTGTAGTTTATTACAGCACCGCTTCCGTCAGGAACTATCATATAGCCTGTTGCAGTTGAATCAGCAGCGCCGAAGTTAGGGCAGAACTCGATCTTTGTAAGCACCTTTCCGTCTACCTGAGAAGTGTTTTTCTCCTCGATCTCATCTGAATCGCAGTAAACATAAAGGTTATCGTCCTCAAGAACGTAGTGTATCTTGAGCTTTACGCCATCAGAAACGTAGTTATATGTAGCAACAACGCCGTCTGAATTTTTCTGCCATTTTACCTTTGCCTTGTTGGAATAAACCGGAGCAGGGGACTCTGTTCTCTTTTCCTGTCTAAGGTCACCGACTCTGATAGCGGCACTTGCAGCGATCTGCTTTCTCTGGGCATTTTTCATTGCTGTGCCCTTAACTGTGTCGATAATTGTCTGGTCAGCCTGAACATTTATAGGCGAAGTCCACCAATACTTACCTGAAGCCTTTACATAAAGACAAAGTCTTTCGTTTTCTTCGTCAAGATAAAGAGCTATCTTGTCGTTCTCTGTTATCTTTTCGCACATTGCAAGAGCTTCTTCGTCAGTTATAGGCTGAACCTCGTCGTCCTTGCTTGCTGTAGTAGTTGTTTTCTCATCGGCTGCTGAGTCTTCAGCAGCTTCATCGCTGCTTTCATCGGCAGTAGCTGCTGCGTCGGAAGCGTCAGCTGAGCTTGTATCATCAGCCGCTGAATCGACACTGCTGTCAGTATCCTTTACTGCGGCGCTTGAATCAGCCTGGCTTGAACTCTCGTCAGTGGAAGAAACCACCATTGACCCCAGAGGCATCAGCATTGTAAGGCAGATAGCAAAGACAACTGCTTTCTTGTAACTTTTGTTATGCATTTATTATTTACACCACCGTTTCTGTTTTAGCCTCTGATCCTGTACATGATCTCAGTATAAACTGAGTAACCGAATACATATACCTGCTGGAACAATGAAAGGAGAAGTATCGCAAGGAACAATATAAGAAGCATTGCGACGATCGTACCAATAATTGAAGCAAGTGTTTTTCCGAATGAATACTGGTGAACGGCTCTCATTGCCTGCACCATAAGGATAACAGACCAGCCGATGCCAAGATACTGGATTGCTGTGATCCAGATCGACTCGTCCTGTACCAGAACGTTTGAGAAGATCACTGCGATAAATGTGCAAACGATGTAAGGAACAAGAGAATATGCAGAATAGATGCAGATCTTTTTAAGTGTACCCTCACCGTCGAGAAGTGTGCATATTGCCCAGTTGCCGAGTACCCATGTAAAGAAGTAAACTACAGACTGAACGATAAGCGGAACAACGTTGAATACTTTAACGTAACTGTAATTGAACTGAAAGCCTGTGAGCTGTCTGTCAACGACCATTGCAATAAAGAGGAAGAGAACTATGAGCATCGATATTTTCATTGAGCCTTGTTTCTTCCATCTCAGGTCTTCAAAACCTTCAACAGGGTGGAAAACACAATGCTTGAGCCAACCTACCGGAGTAAATTCATACATATCAGTTTCCCTCCTTCTTCTTGCGTTTGATGAGCTTTATGCCCTTTTTCTTGAGAACTGCTTTTACGATGAGCAGAGCGATTATAACGATTATAACTATCATTATAGCTGTAAAGTTATCTCTGAGCCATTCTTCTCTTGCATACTTGAACGCCTTATCGTAGTCGTCCCGATCGTAAGCTGTCTTGAAGTAATCCAGAGCCTTTGTATACTCACCGTCGTTAAGGCAAGCCTTGCCAAGACCAACATAAGCCATTGCATAGCCGCCGTCTCTCTTTATAACTTCTTCCCAATCAGCTCTTGCGTCTGAGTATCTGCCTTCGTCATAAAGGAGAACTGCTCTGTGTACCACGTTGCCGAAAGTTGTTTCGGTGTAGATAGTGATATCGTTCTTTGTACCGTCGAGGATATACACCTCGTTGCCTCTTGCCTCGATAGCGTTTGGTCCAAGGAAGCTTCCTGCTTGATCGGATGTGGAGTTCTTTGTACCAAAGATACAAAGGAGGTTGCAAAGCTTATCATACTGGAACACTCTGCCGTTTTCATAGTCAAGAACATTTATTGTTCCGTTGTCTGAAACACAGATATCTGTGAGTCTGCACTTATAAGTTTTGTTTGTTGTTGAATCATACTCTGAAGCAACATCACCGAATGAATACTTGTCGCCGACTGCGTTATCCCAGATGTTATAACCTGCTGGGTTAAGCTTCTTAACGGCGTCGGTCGTAGTATTTGCAGCCTCAGTTACAGTGTAGATAAATCCGTCTGCGTCGATATCGAAGTTTGCATACTCGACCGGAACGTTTCTTGTCATTGCTGAGATCTGCTCGTTTGAAGCGATCTTTCTCCACAGCTTCTGAGCAATGACAGCGGCGGTTACCTCAACACGGTTAGCACCGTAGAAGCCCTGGAACTCGCCGTCCTTATTGAACTGAACAGAACCTGTGTTTACTGACTTACAAACAACGTAGATGTTCTCTGCCTTATCTGCAAGTATCTTTGAAGGGTTGAATGTTTCGGAATCATAAAGCTTTGTGTCAGGCTTTGTGTATTCCTGCACCAGAGTCATCTCTGTGCCTGACTCAACAGTGCATTTAACAGCCCTTGAATTGTCTGTATCTGCAATGTAAACATAAAGCTTATCATCAAAGATGCTCTTTTTGACATATATGCCGTTAGGATTAAGGAAGGTCGATCTTCCGTCCTCGCCCACAGATATTTCTGTAGAGCCTGTGAATCCGGTATAACAGCCTGTTACCTTAAGATCAGTATCAAGACGGAGTATTCTGTTGTTGCCTGAATCGCACACCCAGAACGTATCGTTGTCCTGATCGTAAAAGAGGTCTTTTGCATCTGAGAGCTTTGCAGGAGCGTCATCGCTTATATAAAGCGGGTCGCTCGGATCTGAAAGCCTGTCAAGACCCATATCTGCACCTGTTACAGTCTTTTCTACACGGTAGGCACTCTGCGATGGGATCGCATCGTCCCAATAGTCGTAGTTATAGGCTGTATAAGGCTCATCTGCGAAAGCAGTCACGGTCATGGTCAGCGCCAGACCTGCTGCAAGTGCCGCAGAGATCATTCGTTTTAGAGAGATTTTATTTCTCGACACTACTTATCACCTTTTTTCCTTTTCTATAATCTAAGTTCAAATTAATCCTTCATACCTGAGTTAGCCATTGTTTCCATGACGTTGCCCTGAGCTACAAGGAATACGATCAGTGGTGGTATCAGAAGTACAACTGCTGCGGCAAATGTAACGCCCTGACGAGCAAGACCTGCTGCTGTGATCTGCTGTACAACTGTAGGTAGTGTTTTGAGCTGCTCGGAGTAGATAAGTGCTCCGCCCTGAATGTTCCATGCTCCCTGGAAAGCGAAGATGATAAGCGTCATCAAAGCTGGCTTTGAGTTTGGAACGACGATCTGCCAACAGATCCTGAACAGACCTGCGCCGTCCACCTTAGCCGCTTCCACCATGGAGTCGTGGATGGTTGTCATGCTCTGACGCATGAGGTAAAGACCCATTGATGTTGAAATGCTTGGGAGGATCAATGCCCAGTATGTATCGATCATATGGAGCTTAGCCATTACGAGGAACTGCATGATCCATGTTGCATTTGAGGAGAACAGGAGGGCAATAACGATGATCTGGTTAATGACCTTGTTTCCTGGGAATTTACACTTTGCAAGAACGAATGCTGCGCAGCAGCAAACGAAAAGGTTGCAGATACAAATTACTATTGTAATAAAGAAGCTGTTGAAGATATATCTTGACAGCGGTACCTGCCATGAGCTTGCGGCTACCTTGAACATATCTGAGAAGTTGTTGGTAGTCGGATTCAGTACATAAAGCTTTGGAGGGAACACGAACAGCTCCTCAACAGGCTTCATAGACTGGATAACTGAGTAATACAGCGGGAACACCATGAATGCACCAAGGAGACAGAGGAATACGAAAATAACTATATCTCCGCCAAGAGAACCATTGACTCTCGCCTTTTTCTCTTTGACCTTCAGCTTTTCAATAGACTGCTGCTTTTTTCTTTTTCTAGCCATTTTATATACTCCCCTCCTTTAGTCAAGATACTTGCCTAAGAGCCAGTTGATACCCTTATTGGCAAGGAGCATTGCAGCGAACAATACGAAACATATTGCTGACGCATAACCCATTTCGTAACGAATGTTACCATAGTCTGTTGCGTGGTTCATGATCGTGTGAGCTGCATAGTCTGTTGAAGGCAGACCTACGAGGTTCTGACCAACAACGCCGACTGTGAATGATGCTGAGATCTGGATAACGGCAGCGAACAGAAGCTGTGGTCCCATTGAAGGGATAGTGATGTAGAAAAGCTCCTGCCATCTGTTCTTGATACCCTCGATAGCACCTGCTTCGTACATTGACTTATCAATGTTCTGGAAGCCTGCACGGATAGCAAGGAAGCCTGCACCCATTGACATCCAAAGCTGAACGATGATAACAACTGTAAGGATATAGTTTGTATCTGTGAGCCACTGTGCAGGTTCGTTCAGGATACCCAGATCGATAAGCACAGCGTTCAGGTAACCGTAGGAGTCACCTGACAGGATAAGCTGCCAGGTAACATATACGGAAGTTGTCATAGAAGGTGCATAGAACACGAATGTGAAGAAGGTTTTGAGGAATGCGTTCATCTCGTTTATCAGCCAAGCAATGATAAAGCTGAGGATATAAGAGAACGGTCCTGTGAATATCGCAAAGATAAGAGTGTTTCTTACTGCGATAAGGAATACGTCGTCGTTAAGGAACAGCGTATAGAAGTTTGAAAGTCCTACGAACTTAGGAGTTTCGATCATGTTAAAGTTTGTAAAGCCCATTGGCAGCGACATTACGACAGGCACTACCGTGAAGATAATGAACAAAGACATGAAAGGCAGGAGCATTGCATAGCAAGCCTTGTTGGTTTTCATCATGTGCCATGTGTACTTCCACTTGCCCTGTTTTATCATAGGCGCTTCAGGATTGGTTTTGGCCATTAGTTACTCCCCTTTCATTAATTGTCGTACAGACCAAGATCTTCAAGCTTACGAGTGATCTCGTCATTGATATCCTTATTGTACCAGAACAGTGTATCACGAGCATTGTCGTAGTCATTAACTACAGCTCTGAATGCGTTCATAACGTTTCTTGTTACACCGTAAGATGCAGGAATGATCGGGATCTCTACCTGTGAATTAAGCTGGTCAAGAAGAAGATTTACTTCTGAAGTTGTCCAAGACAACTGCTGAAGAGCTTCTTCGTTAGCTGTTGCATATCTACCCATTGTACCAAGGATAGACTCGATGTTGTTACCGTACTTGACCTGAGCGTCAGTTGAGGTGAACCACTTGATGAAGTCCCAAGCGCCCTCCTGATCTGCTGCCTTTGTGAAGATAATAGCACCTGAACCGTTGGAGTTTGCTGCGTGGTTGATAGTTCCGTCTTCCTGAACAGTACCAGGAACTGGCTGGAATCCCCAGCAGCCCTTGATCTCAGGAGCGGCTACAGAAAGCTGGTTATAGAATGTGTAGTTCTGGATAACTACTGGCATATCACCTGTTCTGAAACGTGTGAATGCGTCATATGTCTGCTGGAAGCTGTATGTTGTATAGAACTTTGTCCAAGTATCGAAAGCGTTTACAGCCTCCTGAGTATCGAATGTTGTCTTTGTCTGCTCTTCGTTGTAGTAGTTAAGACCCTGCTGGAGAAGGAGCATAGCGAATGTGTTACCAGGCTCTGTGATAGCAGATACCTGAGTTGTTCCGCCTGTACTTGTCATTACAGGGAGGATAAGACCAACTTCAAGGTAGTTTCTCTGAAGTGTTGGCAGACAGTTAAGAAGTCCGTCCCAAGTGTTAAGATCTGTTGCTGGGTCGATACCGTACTCGCTGAGGATATCAGAACGATAGAACAGCATTGGGAAGGTCTGGTCACATGGAAGACCGTATGTACCGCCGTTGTACTGATAAAGAACAGTAGCGTCGTCTGCAAAACGTGACTTTACCTCGTCAAAGTCGCTGAATGTGGTGAGATCTGTAAGAACGCCACGGGCTGCAAGCTGGATAGGGAAGTCGCCGCCCATGAAGAGAGCGAGGTCAGGACCCTTGCCTGCAAATGTAGCCTCAACGATACCACCCTGAACGAGCTTAAGATTGATCTTTGTTTTAGCTGTTGGATTGTATTCACTTGAAATGAGCTGCTGGAGAGCCTCAGCGTTATCACGGCCGAGCATTACCCAACACTCCATAGCGCTTTCGTCCTCATCGGACAGTGCGTTGTAGTCCTCGAAGAATGAACCGATAAAGCCCTTGAAGCCGAAGCCAAGTGAGCCAAAGAATGACTTGTCACATGAAGTGAAATCCTGATCGGAAGTAGCTACCTCGATCATATCGACCTCAAGAGGCTGCTCACGATACTGGTTTACGAAAGAAGAAACCGATGTGATATTATCCTTGATCTGTGACATCATCTCAGGGATAAGGTCAGGCTTCTTTATACACTTATCAAGAACGATAGCCATTTTCTCAAGAGTTTCAGCCTCAGTTCCGCCTGAACCTGAAAGCTTCTCGATCTCAGCCTTCTTATCTCTCAATGTCTGAGCATATTCCTTGAAATCCGGAACGATAGAAGGGATAGCTGTGTCGATCATGTAGTTGTTGTATTCATCAGGATCAGGACCTGTGATCTGTCTGATCTGTCTGTAGTAGCTGTTTATGTTATAAACAAGCTCGTCCAGATTGCCCATGATCTCACCGATCTCACCCGGAACTGCTTCCAGAGAAATAGTGTTTGTGCCTGCCTGGAGGTAGAAATAAAGATCGTCGCCATTTTCAGACTTTGGCGTTGTGATGCTCCAGTCTGTATCGTAGTAGAACTTTATCTGATTAGCTTCAAGGCAAGGTACTTCGCCATTGACATAAAGTCGTCTGTTGGAGTACATACCTCTCATCTGATCCTGTCTGCCTCTTATACCTATCTTATAGTAGCCAGCCTTGTCAACATTGAACTCCCATGTCACTGTCTGAGTTGACTGCGACCAGCTTCCTGAACCAATAGTATTATATCTTGTTTTAGTAGGGCTTGAGCCGTTTGCGCTAGATGTGAGATAAGAGCTCTTATCTGATGTAGGATAAAGAGTTCTTGATGACTTGTAGGCAGCAGTTTCACCCTCAAGAGTGATCTTCTGTCCCTGAGCCTGTGTCAGATCGCTGTCTGATGGTGCTGTGTAGGCAGCAGGTGCTTCATACTGATAGAAAGTAAAGCTCTTGACAGCAAACTCAGCCTTTTCAGATTCAAATGTTATCGTATGTTCGCCTGCCTCCATATAGAACTCCAGCGGCTCGTTAAAAAGTCCGTCGATGTCCTCCAGAGGAGTTTCCTGCCAGCATGGAGTCGATATCTGTCCAGGACGGATATCGTTCTGTCTTGAATCCTGTTTGATCTCAGATTCGTTGATCCATCTCTTGCTCAGCGTGATTCTTGACGCTGTTGCATATGGGCTTTCGCCGTCAATAAGCAGCGAAAACTCAACGTCGTTTGTGTTGCTTTCAAGTGCCTCATATATCATCTTGATATTGTAGACGCCTGTTTCAGGAATGTTCACCGTCCAGGAAACTGAACCCTCCTGATTTGCCCACTGCATAACGTCGTTCTCTCCATCTACTGTAGTTACAGTGATCTGAGCGTCTGTTACTGAAGCAGGATCGTAATCTTTTCCCAAGACCTCGACTGTCTGGTCAGGTCTTGCAGCGTCGGCATACTTCTTTACATAGTTAGTATAAGAAGTCTGACGGATCGAATCGGTACCCGTCGTGGCAGCGGAGCTTCCGTCGCCTGTTGCAGAATCATCAGCAGTTGCCTGCGTGCCTAGAGTGCTGTCGTCCGCCGCTTCACTGTCTGCAAATGCCGGAACTGATGCGCTTGCACACAGAGCAAGTGCCAATGCGGAAGCAATAACACGCCTAAACATTGTGTCTTTCACTATGAATCCACCTTTCTAAATAAATTGCTTTTGGTTTTGCGAGAATCAAGCCTACTTAATTACATTCTAATATAAATAGTATAGAACCTCTTCATTATGTGATCCCCCACGGGAAATAAAGAAAATAAAGCTTAAGTCCCCCCCGATCTGAACAGCACGAGCTTTTCGCCGTTCTCATCAAGTTCGACCTTGACCTTATCGCCGCCTTTTATCTCAAGAGCGTCCATAAAGTCCTTCGGGAGCTGCAGCCGTCCGGATCTGTCGAGGACGATAAGCTCTTCATGAGCCGTTTCCTCGCTGTTCTCAACCAGCACAATATCTCCCATTTCATTAAGCTCCTCCACATAAGAACGCTTTCTTACGATCTCAGAGCTTGTTCTTCCATCTCTGATAGCCACCACTCTGTCGATATGATCGGCAAGCTTAAGGTCATGGGTAACGATCACTATAGTGATCTTCTCATCTTTATTAAGCTCCTTGAATATATCAAGTATCATATTGGAAGTCTTTGTATCCACCGAGCCTGTAGGTTCATCAGCCAACAGTAATCTCGGATCGTTTGCCAATGCAATAGCTATTGCAACTCTTTGCTGTTCGCCTCCCGACATCTGGTCGAGCCTGCTGTTTTTTCTTTTCAGCAGTCCCACTCTGTCAAGCAGCTCCAGTGCTTTCTGCCGTCTTTTATGCTCGCCGTTGAGCAGCATAGGAAGCTCAACATTCTGCACAGCCGTAAGATACGGCACAAGATTTCTTGCATTATTCTGCCACACAAAGCCTACGGTGTTCCTTTTATACTCCATATAATCCTTATCAGTAAACTTCAGAAGATCCTTACCGTCCACATAAAGGTTTCCCGCCGAAGGCTTATCAAGTCCTCCAAGCATATTGAGCAGCGTCGATTTACCACTTCCTGAGTTTCCGACGATTGCCATGAGTTCTCCACGCTCCACATCCAGGTCAAGTCCTTGGAGCGCCACCACCTCAACATCAGAAGTTTTGTAGATCTTCACCAGATTTTCACACCGTATCATATATTTATCATTGTCGGCAGCTACAATAGTATCAAGTTCATCACTCAACTATCTCACCGTCCTCTAATGTATAGACCTTATCGGCTATATCTATCATGCTGGGGTCGTGAGTGGTCATTATGATAGTCATCTCATCTCTCGCCACCAACTCTTTAAAAAGCTTTACAACGTGGAGCGCAGTTGCCGTATCAAGCTCGGCAGTAGGCTCGTCCGCAAAAATTATGTCAGGCTTATGTGCGATAGCTCTTGCTATAGCAACTCGCTGCTGTTCACCGCCGGACATTTCCCCCGGTCGGTGGAACATTCGCTTTTCAAGTCCCACGCTTCGCAGACATTCCCTTGTGCGCTTATCCCTTTCTTCATAAGGGTATTTCGCAAGTCTCAGACCAAAGTCAACATTTTCATAAGCGGTCATTCCCGACATGAGTGCCACAGATTGGAACACGAACGCCATTTTATACCGTCGTATATCATCTCTGGTTCTTTCAGAAAGCCTTGTAATATCCCGTCCGCCAAACATGACCTTGCCCTTTGTTGGCTTGTCAAGCGCTCCAAGAATATTGATAAGAGTAGTCTTACCGCTTCCTGAACGTCCTCTAAGGATCGTCAGCTTGCCCTTTTCTATTTCAATGTTGATATTTTTCAGCGCATTCACAACGCTTCCGTCGCCGATCTTAAAGTCACGGCACAGATCTTCGGTTGAAAGTATAGTGTCCATACCGCATGGCTCCTTTATCACATCAAACAGAATCTTCGCCCTAATCTCATCCACTGTATTGGTCATTTTGACCTATGTAATATACTCAAACAAAGGTTAAAATATTTGTGCATTATTCACATATCGTGTCAGAAGCACACAACGACCACAACATATTGTATTTCTTGTACAATATGTTCAAATTTCGGGCAATAAATTATGCAAATCAGCCCACAATTTTATGTAAAATGCCAAAATGGGTTCATTCAGCTAATCTTAATTATATCAATTTCTCTGTATTTTGTCAAGGATGTTAAACGTTTAAGATAACATAAAAACGAGGCTTGCGGAGGATTTAGTCACCTTAAACAAACTATAAAATCATTTTTTGTGCATTTCGCAATAAATCTTGTCAAAAAAGGTTGAAAACTCTGTAACCGTCAAGATTTCAGTTTTCAATTAATAATAATTTTACATTTTGAAGAATAAAATCCGAAAATTTTCTACCGATATGCACAAAAAACATTTGATATATTTATTTAAAATATGCAAAAGCAAAACTGTTCTTAACATTATGTAAAAGGAGGCAAAAAAAACTATACAAAAAGGCATTTGTGCAATTTGAACCTATAAAAAAAGCCAAATGTGAAAGAAATAAGCCTGCAATATGACGCAATATTCCCGTAAAAAACATTAAACATTGTCCTATTTATCATACAGTTTTCACATAAACAAGTATAATATTAGATAACGAAACAAGAAAGCCCCACAAGGGGCGGTTAAAATTGATTACCACGGCTCACGCCGCTGACATACCAGGAGGTTTTCATCATGAATGAATACAGAAACAACAACTTCAATGATAACAATAATAACAATTTTGAGAACAGCTATACACAGCAAAACGGATATAATCAATATCAGGCTCAGGCAGGCAGCGTGAATGAGTTCACATACAATCCTAATAAGAAAAAGTCAAAGGGCAAGAAGGTGCTTTCAGGCATTATTGCAGTGCTTTGCGTTGCAGCTATCGGAACCACTTCCATTGTAGGCTACAATCTTGTTACAGGAAAGAACGCTGTAGGCTCTTCAAACAGCGGCACCGTTGTTTCAAAGGACGACAGCTCATCAAACAGTGCAAAAAGCACTGTTGACCGTTCAAATCTGCCAACTATCCAGCAGCTCTCAACTCCGTCCGACGCACTGACTATCCCTGAGATAGTAAAGAAGGTCTCACCTTCTGTTGTAGGCATCTCCTGTATCCTTTCAAACGGCACTGCAACAGGTTCAGGTATCGTAATGAGCGAGGACGGCTACATCGTAACCAACGCACACGTTGTTGACGGCGCACAGTCTATTTCAGTTGTGCTTCCTGACAGCTACAACGATACTTCAAGCAAATCAGATGACAGCAAATCAAGCTCTGACAGCAGCTCTGATGACGATGAGGACAACCTCACATACACAGCTACCCTTGTAGGCAAAGACACTCAGACTGATATTGCAGTTTTGAAGATAGACGCAAAGGGACTTACAGCCGCTGAGTTCGGCACATCTGCAGATCTTCAGGTAGGTGAAGCTTCTATAGTAATAGGCAACCCACTTGGCTTCTCACTTGCAAACTCTGTAACAGCAGGTATTATCTCCGCAACAGACAGAACGCTCACTGTTGAGGACAGGACAATGAATCTTATCCAGACAGACGCTTCTATCAACAGCGGTAACTCAGGCGGACCGCTCATCAACGCATATGGTCAGGTAATAGGCATCACCTCTGCAAAGGTATCATCATCTGTGGGTGAAGGACTTGGTTTCGCTATCCCTATCGACGAGGCGCTCCCTATTGTTGAGGACCTTATGAAGAACGGTTACGTTACAGGCAGACCTAGCCTTGGAATTTCAGGCACAGACATCACAAGCGCATATTCATCATACTATGGTATCCCACAGGGCTTCCTTGTAAAGAGCGTTACTGAGGGAAGCGGCTCTGAAAAGGCTGGTATTCAGGAAAATGATATCGTTATAGGCATAAACGGAACTGTTATATCAAACATCAGCGAGCTGAATGAGATAAAGAACAAGTGCAAAGTCGGTGACACTGTTCAGCTTACTATATACAGAAACAAGAAAATGATAAATGTTGACGTTGTTCTCGGCGAGTCCACAGAGGACACTTCTGAGTCAAATGACAACGACCAGAACAACAATAACAATAATAACAATAACAACGACGGCTACAACGGCTACTATGGAAACGGTCTTGGCGGATACGACTACGGCTATGGTTTCTAAATAACAAAGCTTTCTTCATATTTTTCATATTCTTTTACTTCAGGGAAAGAGCTGTTCCGAGAGATCGGGACAGCTTTTTTCTTGACTTTCTTCTTGACAGAGGGTCAAAGCAGTGCTATTATAATAAGGTATACTATTAAGGCAAAGCCCGCCTGACGGCTTTGCCTTAAACGAGTACACTTCTTTATTTTGCAAAGGTCGGTGATTTTATGACAAAAGAAGAATATCTTGACTTTTGCGGCTCTATTGCAGGTGCGACATATGACCAGCCTTTCAACGAGGACTTTCAGACCACTGCACTACGCCACTGGGACACGAAAAAATGGTTCGGGCTTTTGATGCTCCACAATGACAGGTGGATAGTAAACTTAAAGCTAAAACCCGAAGAAGTGCTGTTTTACAGGGATATCTACAAGGGCGTGACGGAAGCTTATCACATGAACAAGGTCCACTGGATAACATTGTATCTCGACAGCGACGTGCCAACAGAGGAGATAGAAGATCTTACCCTCAGAAGCTTTGAGCTTACAAAGCGTAAAGATAAAAAGAAAACCAAAAAGCGAAAGGAAGCTTTATAAAATGAGAACTTTTTCAAAATCAAGCAAGCTTGATAACGTGTGTTATGATATAAGAGGTCCTGTTATGGACGAAGCAAATGAAATGATAGCAAAGGGAGAGAAGATATTCAAGCTCAATATCGGAAACCCTGCTCCGTTCGCATTCAATGCCCCTGACGAGATAATACAGGCAATGACAGACAATCTGAGAAACGCTCAGGGCTATTCCGACTCAAAGGGCATAACAGAAGCAAGACAGGCTATTTATGATTATGCACACTTTAAGGGCATACCTGTTGAAAGTCTTAACGATATCTACACCGGAAACGGTGTTTCCGAGCTTATCACAATGGTAATGCAGGGTCTTCTCAACAACGGCGACGAGGTGCTTGTTCCTGCCCCTGACTATCCGCTGTGGACAGCTTCCGTTACTCTTGCAGGCGGTACTGCCGTTCACTATATTTGTGATGAAAGCTCCGAATGGTATCCTGACCTTGAAGACATGGAAAAGAAGATAACAGACAAGACAACGGCTATCGTTATCATCAACCCTAATAACCCGACAGGTGCGGTATATCCAAAAGAGATACTTGAAAATATAGCAGACATGGCAAGACGTCATGAGCTTATCATATTCTCAGACGAGATATATGACAGACTTCTTATGGACGGCGTTGAGCATACTTCTATCGCTTCACTTTGCCCTGACGTTTTCTGCATCACTCTTAACGGACTTTCAAAGTCACATCGTATCGCAGGCTTCCGTGTGGGTTGGATGACCCTCAGCGGAGATAAGAGCAGGGTAAAAGGCTACATCGAGGGTCTTAATATGCTTTCAAGCATGAGGCTTTGTTCAAATGTACCGAGCCAGTATATAATCAAATATGCTCTTGGTGATTACACAAAAACTGACGATCTGCTCCTGCCGGGCGGACGTATCTACGATCAGAGAGAGTATATCTACAACGCACTTAACAGCATTGACGGTCTGTCGGCTGTAAAGCCTAAGGCGGCATTCTATATCTTCCCAAAGATAGACGCAAAGCGTTTCAACATCACAAATGACGAGCAGTTCGTGCTTGATTTTCTCCGTGAGAAGAAGATACTTCTTGTTCATGGCGGCGGCTTCCACTGGGAACAGCCTGACCATTTCAGGATAGTTTATCTTCCTAAGCTTGAGGATCTTGAATACTCCATGAATGAAATGAGAGATTTCCTCAAAGACTACAAGCAAAAGTAAAACTGTAGAGCGGACAGTGTTCGCCAAATATGCTTTTATGCTCATACCATACATCTACAAACACAGACACGAGGTACAAAAATGTCAAAACTTTGCAAATCATGTGGAAACTATTATGAGGGAGATCACTGCGACAAGTGCGGCTATGGCGACCCAAACTTAAAGACCCACGCCGCCGACAAATACAAAAAGCCCACAAAGCCTGAACGTTTCAGGACCGAGGAGGAAAAAGAGCTTTACGCCGAGTGGGAAAAGGAGAAAAAAGAGGACACTGAGATAAAGCGTCACTATGATCCCAACGCAGGCAAAAAGACCCTTGCCATTGTGGCGGTAGTTGTTATAGGCGTTATCGTGGCTGTGCTATACAAAAGCGGAGTTATTTTCAGCTCCACAAAGACAGAGGTAATAGAAAAATACTTCAAGTCCATACAGACAAGCGATTTCGACTCATTCGTGGAGTGCTTTCCGAAAGAGATGAAGAACGAATACGAACAGCAGCGAACCGAAGGCGGATATGGCAAAGAGCAGGTTATGAAAGAAGTCCTTTACGGTGATTTCATTGAAAGCTATGGTTCTGATTACACTATCGACGTATCTTTCGGCAGAGAAACAAAGCTTAAAGAATCTGAATATGACCTGAGCGAATACAAAAGCTTTTACGGCTCTGCACCGAATGTTTCAGAGGCTTATGAGATAGTAACGAACGTGACTTTCAAAGGCTCAAAGGGCAGTGAGGACGCAAAGCTTTACATCTACGTTGGAAAATGCAGCGGAAAATGGTGCATTTTCAATATCACGCAGGATAACGGCATTGTTGACGAGGACACGGGGCTTAAAACTTCAGAAAATTAAATAGCACAAAGCAAAACCGCCACGGAGAAAGATCCGCAGCGGTTTTTTTGTTTTGCGATAAAACCTATATGGTGGGACGCCGTATTTCTGTTAAACAGAAATTGAGTCGCTCCCCTACATATAAGTGGCGTAATTATACGCTTTTATGTGATATTATTTCTTCTTAAAAGCAAATGACTTTCTTGTTCTATGCTTTCCGCCTATTGACATTGTGAATATCTTGTCGCTCATGAAGATTTTCAGTGCGACAGTCATGCACACTACAAGAAGCACTATCTGATAGATAAGTCCCCCTGCATAAAGGCTGTAGTTGCCAAACATTACGTTCTCGCTTGCCATAAAGGTATGGGTGAACGGTATAGCATAGACGATATACTTTATAACAGGTGAAAGCGTTCTGATATCAACTACCATTGCAAGAAGATATGGTATCATTGCGGAGAAGGTTATAGGCAAAAGCATTGTCTGGGCAGATTTTGCGTCTTTTGCAAGTGCTCCTAATACCATTGAGAGTGACAATGAGATAAGGATAGACACAAACATCTGTATTCCCACAAGAGCATACTGTCCGACGCTCATAGTAAGACCAAGGTTTTCCATTGCAGATTCATATGTTGAGGTATCTCCCATGCCCTCAGTAAGACCGCCTGTCATTTTGCTCATGCCGAACATATAGACCACAGCCTGCAAAGCCGCAACAACACCTGCGGCAAGCATTTTTGACGCAAGGACTGAAAGTCTTGAAACAGGTGCGGAAAGAAGCGTTTCAAGGGTCTTGTCTATTTTCTCGGTAGAGATCGCGCTAAGTATCATCTGAGCCGAGAACATTATAAGAACGAACATTATTATAGGCACTACCATGCTCTGTGCCGAGCAAAGGGACATCACTACAGAACTGCTCACTTTATCTGCCTTGTCGCCAACAACCGTTGTTTCAGAAAGCAGTACAGGGTCTTCAAGCTGATTCATTTCGTCCTCTGTCATTGCGCCGCTTGAAAGCTTATCCTGATAGATAGTTGATTTTACTGCCTGCTGTATAACTGCAAGGGCAGTGTCTGAGCCTGTGTTTATATTTGACATGGTTGCAAGAGAGGTCATTCTCTGAACATATCCAATGTCTGCCTTTTTATGCTGTTTTACCTGCTCTGTAAAGCCTTTTGGTATTATCACAACGCTGTCCTGATCGAGCCTTTTAAGCTCTGCGGCATAGTCGTCAGACTTTATATCTACAACTGTTATCTTGCCGTCACCAGCCTTTGCAGTAGCTTTCAGAGAGTTTAAAACGTTTTCTGTGAACTCTGTTTTGTCAAGGTCGCAGATAGTAAGGTCGGAAGCCTTTTCGGCACTGTCGCTTATTGCCCCTGACATTGCCTGACCTGCCATAACAAGCACCACTACTGTGACTATCATTGTTATAATAGTTTGCAGGCTGAGCATTTCCTTTAATTCCTTGCGGAAAAGACTATAAAACTTCACGGTCAAGCACCACCCTTTCAAAGACTTCTTCAAGGTTCTGAGCGCCATATTTTTCAATAAGCTCCGCAGGCTTGCCGACCTCCAGCAACTCGCCCTTTGCAATTATACCCACTCTGTCTGAAACATACTCTATTTCAAGCATATTATGGGAAGAAAGCAGAAAGCTCATGCCCTCAGAAGCAAGCTTTTTTATCATTCTTCTTATTTCAAGGGCGTTTATAATATCAAGTCCCGAAGTCGGCTCGTCAAGGATAGCCAGTGCAGGGAGCGGCATTATCGCCCTTGCAAGGAGAAGCTTTCTTGCCATACCACGGGAATAATTTGATATTTTATCGTTAAGCCTGTCACCAAGCTCGCATATCTCACAGCCACGCTTAACAAACTCGTAAGCCTGTTCTCCGTTGTCGGCATATATAGAAGCCATGAACTCCAGATATTCTCTGCCTGTCATGGTCTTATACGCACCAGCCTCGTCAGGGAGGTATGTAATGCTTTTTCTTACCATATCAGGTTCAGCGAGAATACTATGACCTGCCACGATAGCGTCGCCCTCTGTTGCCTGCAAAAGTGTTGATATCATTCTTATGGTCGTGGTCTTTCCTGCACCGTTTGGACCTATCAGCGCAAATATCTCGCCCTTTCCAACGTCAAAAGTGACGTTGTGGGAAGCATAAATGCCTTTTTTGTACTGCTTTGAAAGCCCTTTGACCTGTAAAACGGTTTCCATCGTTTTCCCATTCCTTTCTTTGTCTGTATCATTGTATTTTTTGTGAATAAATCAAGTATAGCACACCACGTTCCAACTGTCAATTGACATTTGTCATGTGATGTTATGTAAATATGATTTACTAACAGTATACACTGTCTATGGCACGATGTCAATAGCGGTTTTCACCAAAACAGGCATGATTTTTATTATTTATGCGTTAGAATGTAAAATTCACTTACTTTGTGAGATAAAGTAAACCACGTTACACAATGATTACAAATCAAATAATATTCTGTACATTTTCAACTCTTTCAAGTACGTTTTTTTGGATATCCCAATGTAATGATTTGATTACATTTTGGTTACAGACAAGGGTAAAAAAACGGACGATTGTTGAAAACTTTATAATTTTCAACACCAAATTGCTGTTATAGCATGAGTTTTAAACATTTTCAACATAGTTTTCAACATTTTCAAAAGTTTTCAACTGTAGTTTTCAACTGTCCAAAAAAGCTCTTGTTACCGTTTTTTAATCATTTGTAATTTATTCATTTTTCGTACTTCTATAGTAAATAGGGAGGATTTATTACATTTTCACCAATGAACGAATTTAAAATTTGTGAAGTATTTGAGCTTTAAAATTGGCTTTTATGGTTTACAAAAGAACGAAAATATGTTAAACTTATAATAAGTGTGAATGAAAAGTTACAATGTTCATTATAGGAGGAAAAATTATGGGAAACTTAACCAGTCTGAAGAAAGCCGCCGCTGTGCTGCTGACTTCGGTAACGCTCATGTCGGCTGCAGCGGCACTGCCTGCTGTGGACGAAACGCCGCTTCTTTCACAGACGGCGATAACTGTTGAGGCGGCAAGCGTCGGAAAAGTCACAGGGCTTACTTCAAAAACACTTAGCAACAGCGAGATAAAGCTCAGCTGGAAAAAGGTCAGCGGAGCTTCGGGATACTCAGTTTGTATGAGAAAAAACGGTAAATATCCGCAGATCGCAGACGTAAAAAGCGGATCGACCCTCACATACACTGTGAAAAATCTGCCCAATGCCACCCGTGAAAACTTCAAGGTAAGAGCCTACAAGACCGTGAAAGGAAAAAAGGTCTACGGCGCATATTCAGACAACTGGAACACCGCCACGAACCCACAGCCTGCAAAGGGTCTTAAAGTATCAAGCGTTTCTTATGACAGCGTAAAGCTTTCATGGACAAAGATAGGCTGTACAAATTACAGAGTATTTCAGCTTAAAAATGGTCAGTGGAAAGAGATCGCGAAGACCACAGGCACAAGCTACACTGTAAAAAATCTCAGCCAGAAGACCACTTACAAGTTCAAGATAAGAGCCTGCAAGACAGACGACAAGAAAGCCAACCACTACGGAAAATATTCTGCAGAGGTATCGGCTACCACATCTAAAGCTCCTGCTGTTGTGACACCGGTTTCACAGCATGGTCAGCTTTCTGTAAAGGGTGCGAATATTGTTGACAAGAACGGCAAGGTATTCAAGATAAAGGGTATGTCAACTCACGGCATCATGTGGGAAGATTTCTCCGATATTCTTACAAAGAACTCTCTTAAAGTGCTGAGAGATGACTGGAAGGTCAACACTATAAGAATTGCAATGTACACAGAAGAATGGGGTGGCTACTGCACCGAGAACGGCAAGTATCAGGCACAGGCAAAGCAGAAAGTCAAGACAGGCGTTGAGAACGCAAAGTCTCTTGGAATGTATGCTATAATCGACTGGCACGTTCTCAATGACAAAAACCCTAACAACCACAAAAATGACGCTGTCAAGTTCTTCACAGAAATGGCTAAGACCTACAAGGATTACAATAACGTTATTTACGAGATCTGCAACGAGCCTAACGGCGGTGTAACATGGACAGGCGGCATAAAAAGTTACTGCCAGAGCGTTGTAAGCGCTATCAGAAAATACGACAGTGACGCTATTATAATCTGCGGTACAGGCACATGGAGTCAGGATATAGATCAGGTGCTTGGCAACAAGCTTTCAGACAAAAACTGCGTTTATGCTCTTCACTTCTATGCAAACACTCACAGAGATTGGCTGAGAAACAGACTTCAGAACTGCTACAAAAAGGGACTTCCTGTTCTTGTATCTGAGTTCGGAACTTGCGACGCAAGCGGAAACGGCGGATATAACTCAACAGAAAGCACAAAATGGCTCAAGCTTCTCGACTCACTAAAAGTAGGCTACATAAACTGGTCAGCCTGCGGAAAGAGCGAAACGGCTTCCGCATTCAATAGCGGTACGAATCTCAAAGCTATAAAGAGCGGCACTTCACAGCTCACAGCAAGCGGCAAGTTCATTCGTGATTGGTACAGAAACCACTGATAACACAAAAGACCTCTCTTGGTGGGAGGTCTTTTTTTTGCACAGAAACTAACGATAAGCGGGCGACCCAAGGTCGCCTCTACACTATAAAAACACAGCCGAGGGGCATTTACCTCTCGGCTATTGTTATTTTATATCATATCACAAAGAACAGTGCTGTTCTTATAACTGCTGTAAAAAGCATAGCATAGAACGATGTGCCAAGCAAAAGTTGATTTGCCCAGAATATATCATTAGGCTCGCATGGCTTTAGATTTCTGCCTATAACAGGCTTTCTTACAAGCTGTCCGCCGTAATACTCATCACTGCCAAGCTGTATACCCAATGCACCTGCACACACCGACTGAGTTTGCGCTGAATTAGGACTAGGGGATTTTCTTCTGTCTTTTTTGTATACCTGAGAAGCGTTCTTGCTGTCAAGGTGAAGATAAGAAACGTTCATTTTCATAAGCAGGGCGGCTATTCTTGCAGGTATAAAGCTGAGAACGTCGTCCAGCTTTGCAGGGAATTTGCCGAAGTTTATGTATGTGTCTGTTTTATAGCCCACTGTGTTGTCGATAATATTCACTGTTCTGTAGAGTATTCCGCCCAGACCGCCGAATATCGCAGACCAGAATATAGGTGCGACCGCCCAATCTGTGGTGTTCTCTGCAACCGACTCCACCGTGCTTTTTATAACAGCGTCAATGTTCATATCGTCGGTGTCACGAAAGGTCACTTTTTTTACCTTGCGCTGTGCCGAAGAAAGATTGCCTGCCCTTGCAGCACGCATCACTCCCCCTGCCGCAGTTTTAAGGGACTTTACAGAAAGTGCTGACCAGCACATTATGCCCTCGAGGAAGATGCCAAGTGCGGCATTTAGCTTATAACCCACGAATAGGAGAAGCAATGCCACAGCGGCAACTATAAGAAGCACTATCACAGTCATCATAAGACCTGCCATACGCTGTGCTTCGGGGGTGTTTTTATAGCTGTTTCTGAAAGACTTATCAAGCTTTGCCACAAGCTTTTTTATAAAATACTGAGGATAGACCACTACTTCAGGGTCGCCAAGGAGCATATCCAGCGCAAAGCCAAGCGCAAGCGCCGCCAGTGAATTTATCAACATATATACATATCCTTTCTTCAGGCAATAATTACTTATGATAATTATATCACAACATTTTCTGATTTTCAATACCTTTATGCTCTGATTTTAAGGGATAAGGCACAAAAAAGGGCGGTCAGAGCCGCCCGAACAAAAGTCTTTCAAAAAAATCAGAAACTAAGGTGTGAACACTGTTTGCCCCTACACCGAATAGATATATCCATAAGCTTTTGTGATAACTATATTATTTGCATATCTCCGAAAGCTTTTCAATCATAAGCTCCATTTCCTCGTCTGTGCCGATAGTAATTCTCAGGAAGTTATCTATTCTCGGCTTGTTGAAATATCTCACGAAGATACCATTTTCACGAAGATATGTGAATATCTCCTTTGCGGAGAGCTTTTCATGCTGTGCAAAGAGAAAATTCGTTTCGCTGTCAAGGACGTTGAAGCCCATTTCACGCATTTTTTCCGCTGTTCTATCCCTTGTTGCCTTCACCTTTTCAACTGTCGCCTTGAAATAATCCTCATCAGAAAGGCTTGCAACGGCAGTTTCTATGGCTATCTGGTCGAGAGGATAGGAATTGTATGAGTCCTTCACAGCCTGCATATAGCTGATAAGCTCGGCACTGGCAAAAGCCATGCCAACTCTCATGCCTGCAAGGGAACGTGACTTTGAGAAAGTCTGTGTTACAACGAGATTATCGTACTCTTTCACAAGCTCCACGCAGGAATACCTGCCGAAATCCACATATGCCTCGTCGATTATAACGATACTGTCCTGATTGCTTTCAATAAGCTCTCTTATAAACTTCTCACCTACGCCAAGGCTTGTGGGTGCATTAGGGTTAGGTATAACAACGCCGCCGTTAGGCTCTTTGAAGTCCTCGATATTTATTACAAAATCCTCGTCAACGCTCTTAGTCTTGTATGGTATTTTCAGAAGCTCACACCACACAGGATAGAAAGAGTAAGTTATATCAGGATAAAGTATAGGCTTATCAGAGTTGAAAAACGCTCTGAAAGCTGTGGCAAGCACATCGTCTGAGCCGTTTCCGCAGAAAACATTTTCGCTTTTAAGCCCAACACGCTCCGCAAGCGCCGCCCTAAGAACAGAAGCGTCAGCACTAGGATATTTTCTAAGCTCCGCAATAGTTTTCCCCTCCAATATCGCCTTTACCTTTGATGAAGGCGGATAAGGGTTTTCATTTGCATTGAGCTTTATTATCTTATCGTTTTTAGGCTGTTCTCCTGCAACGTATGGCTCTATATTTATAAGGTTTTTTCTCCAAAGCTTTTCGCTCATTTTACATTATCCCTTTCTATATTTTATCATAGTAAAGCATTAATATAAAATATTATAGCACATACCGCTTATGTTGTCAAATATGAGCCGCCTAGCTTTCAAAGTAAGCCTGTATAGACTGCAAAACGCCGTCATAGTAATATGCGTTCACGCTCATGGAATCGCTCTTCCAATCAAGAAACTGATCTTTGCCGTTTCTGTCGCTGACCTCAGGTGTGCCTAAGATCGCAGCCATTTCCTCAGGAGTTGAATTTTTTGTTATACCGAATATTGAGCAGTCGCTTTCGGTGGTGAAACTCATTCTTATCTTATGGAGGGTATGATCGCTGTTGAGCCAGAAGTCGAAGATGATGATATTATCCACAGTCGAGCTTGTTTTTCCGTAGCAAAGAGCAGAATCGTATTCATCGTCAGGGGTATCCACCATTTCTGCTCTTACATCATCAATAAGCTCAGTGCCTGTGAAAACGTGGTCTATGCCCTTATAGCTTACGCTTATATCCTTAGGCAGAGCAGCGTCTGAAGTAAGGTCAAGTGCCTTGAGGTCATCATATACCTTTACTCTGTTCTCATCAGTGTTTACAGTGCTCTCGCCCGGTGTTGTTATTCCTGTGTACTCAGATGTGAAAACAGCCTCTCCGTCTTTTTCGTGTATTTCTTCCTGCGGATAGTTTTTGCTGTAGTATGTGAAATCGGAAACCGAGAAGTCATCAAGCACTACGTCATACTCTTCATAATTACTATATGTTTCCACCACGGTAAGTGAAATTGTATAGTCAACGTTCTCCCAATACATTGTGTAGCATTTATAATCGTCCATGCCGTCATATTCGCTGTTCATATAAATGCTTGTAGGGCAGCCCATTTTGTCGATTATTTTATCAAGATCTTCTTTATTGCTGTAGCTGCCGTAGCTTTCATACTCCCAGTCGGAGGTATCCACAACTTCTTCCAAAGGTATGGTAATGCTCCAGCTGTTTTCCTTGAGAATGTCAGCCACGCTTGCGTCACGGTCAAATGGGTTTCCACTGATAAGGTCGTATTTTGTTTGGCTCTCATCTGATGAAACGAAGGTTATCTCAACGTTAGTGTTTTCACCTACCATTTTATCGATGCTCATAATATCACCGGATTTGCCAATATCGTCGCCGTACATTTTCATATTGGCATTGCCGCCGTCTATGGCACTAAGGTCAACAGGCACTGATATTTTGCTGCCGAAAATATCCTGCGGCAAAGTATCTGACGGATCAGACCCTTTAAAGCCTGTTATCCAGTATTTATCACTGTTATCGCCTGCCGTATCAGCTTTATTATCGGCAGCCGAACTGCTTTCACTGCTTTTTTGTGACTCAGTCACAACAACCACGCCGTCATCATTATCATTATCCTTACTGCCGTTTGAGCTGAGCACGACCGCCGCTGTGATACCTCCGCCCACTACTGCTGCGGCACAAACGCCTGCTATCACTTTTACTTTTACTGTTGAAAACATTCCTTTTCCTCCCGATATAGTTTTTGTTGTTGTTACGCTATCGGGAACTGCATTAGCGGCTGAGGCTGAGCCTGTGAAAACGGTAAGTTTCGGAAGAACGGTGTTTGAAGCCTCTTTATTAAGAAGCTTTGAAAGAATAAATACAGGCACGACAGCATGAAGTCTGTCGTTGTTGTTTTCCTCGTATATAAGCACCGCCTCCTTTATCTTTTTTCTTGCGGCACTAAGGCGGGAAGTTACTGTACCTGTGGTGCAGTTCATTACCTCTGCTATCTCAGGCACTGTGAGCATATCGAAATAATACAGTATCACCGAACGCCTTTGCTCTTCTGTGAGAACAGTGTCGATAATATCCATTATTATCTTTCTTTTAGCGTCATTGCTCACATATTCCTCCGGGATAAGCCCCTCGTCAGGGATTTCCTCTATTATCTCCTCTGAGTTGTCCTCAGGGGCGGAATTGTTTCTAAAGTGCATTTTACAGAGATTTATCCCTATCCTGTTTACCCATGCTGGAAAATTCTCAGGCTGTGCAAGAGTGCCAAGCTTTTGAAGGGCTGTAAGATAAGTTTCCTGAGTGATATCCTCTGCAAGCTGTGGGTCGCCAAGAAGCTTCAGACAGCTAAAATACACTGTTCTGCCCGTTTCTTCATAAAGCGCACCGAACGCCGCCTTGTTTCCCTGTGCCGCCTGCAATACAAGCTTTTTGATATCATCTTTTTCCATATTTTTTTGACCTGCTCTTTCTTTCCGAATTGCCGTTTTCTTGTCCGCTGTTTTATCAGTCCCGACATTAGTTAGATGCAAAACGCAGACGATTTGTTGAGCAAATTCAGAATTTTCATATATAATTTACTTATGGTTAATATTTTTTATTATAATATTACAGAAATAATTATATCACGTAGCAAAATGCCTGTCAACGAGCAAAAAAATATCCCCCACAAATGTGAGGGATAGGTTTTTCAGAACATACCTGCAAGATACATTCTGCTTTCATAAAGCTTTTTTGAATTTGTATCGAAGGCAAAATGATATCTGTAGAGAGATGTAAGCCCTGCGGCATTTTTCTCACCTGCAACATATGCAACGAAAACATCAGGGTCAGTGTCGCTGTTCACACAGTATGTTCCGCTCATTGACATATCGCCCTGTGAGTAAACATAGGAAAGATAGTTGCCTGAAATGCTGTTCTCGCCCTTTGAGATGCCCTGAGAAGCAAGCATATCCTGCACTGATTGTGCTGAGTAATCGTCTATGTTGTCATATATCTCATCGAGCTTTTTGGTGCTCAACACATCACTGCTCAATCTTGCAGGCATACCGGTCGGTATCCACGCAGGGGTGTAGATATCCTTTGACATAGGCGTTTCCTCTGCCCATACCACATAGCTGTCTGCAAGAGATACCTGTCCGTCAGGGTTTGTTAGATTTGCAACATAGACCGTTATCTCATCTCCCTGTGGCTCGACCTTTGGGATAAGGGTCATGTAATAGCTATCCCACCATTCTCCGCCGAAATAGTTGTCAGCACCCACACGATAATTGAGCATTTCGCCCTTTTTATCCTCATAGTGACCACCGTCGCAGTATACAAAGCTATATTCGTCAGAATATTTTGCATAGAAATCAGATGTCTTTATATATCCGCCCACCTGCATGATGTCACCGTTGAGCTGAACAAGACCTGACGAAAGATCAGCATTTTTTATTTCGTCAGAAACAGTGTAAACAGCCATTTCAGGCTCGCTGTTTGAATTTGTACCGCTTGCAGCATCGCCAGTAACATCATCTTCATTATCAGTATTTTCATCAAGTTCGTTTAGCTTATTCTCTATCTCCTGCTCGTTCACTTCCCCCTGTGCGTCTGTCTGAACGGCTGTGTTTGGCTTATCAGTATTTGCCGTCCTATCTCTGTTTGCAAGCACTGCCGCTGTGATACCTCCGCCAACTACTGCCAATGCGACTACTCCTGCTATTACCTTTGACTTTACTGTTGAAAACATACCTTTTCCTCCCGATCTTCTCATTGTTGGATTTTTCTCGGGAACAATATCCTCGGCGGCTGCCGTGTTGCTGAAAACGGATAATTCAGGCAGCTTCAAATGCTGACATTCCTGCATAAATATCTTTGACAGAACAGGTATAGGCATAACAGCATGAAGCCTGTCATTGTTTTTCTTTTCGTAAATAAGCACCGCCTCCCTTATCTTCTTTCTTGCAGCGCTAAGACGGGAAGTGACAGTGCCAACAGAACATTCCATTATCTCTGCTATCTCAGCCACGCTCATCATATCAAAATAGTAAAGTATTATTGTCTGACGCTGTTCGTCAGTGAGAGCGGTGTCGATAATGTTCATTATTATCCTGCGTTTTTCTGCGCTGTCGGCATAATCGTCAGGGATAAGCTCGCTGTCGGGCGTATCGTCGATTATCTTTTCCGACTCCTCCGCAGTGCGGGGATTTTTTCTGAAATACATTTTGCAGTTGTTTATGGCAATGCGGTTTACCCATGCTGAGAAATTCTCAGGCTCTTTAAGGCTGTCAAGCTTTTCAAGAGCTTTCATGAAAGTGTCCTGAGTCATATCCTCTGCCTGCTGAGCATTTCCAAGAAGTTTCAGACAGTTAAAATATACCGACCTGCCCGTTTCTTCGTAAAGCTCGCCGAAAGCCGCTCTGTCACCCTGTCCTGCCTGCAAAACAAGACGTCTTATCTTTTCCTTTTCCATGATTTTTTCTACCAAGCTTTCTTTTTATTATCGAACAAAAATATCCGTTTTCAGCACTCGGTTATTGTTCCGACATCACTTAGATGTTTGCTGAAAACGGAATATTGAGCAAATATAAAACTTAATATATTGTTTACAAAATATTAATCAACATATTCTCTGACTCTGAGATGTATACCCACGCTGTCAGCAACCGCCTGAGATTTTTTTATCTCCTCTTCGCCGATTATATCAACCACAGTGAGCATTACCTCCGGCACGAACTCTTTCACTCTTTTTGCAAAAGAGAGCATTTCTTCAAAGCAGTTCACGCCCTTGAATGAAGGTCTTGTTATCTCGTCATAAGCCTTTGCGTCAGAAGCGTTAAGGCTTATTGAGATTATATCAACAAGTCCCTTGAACTCAGCAGGAGTTTCACGCTTGTTGATAAGGTCGCTAAGACCATTTGTGTTGATCCTTATAGGTGTCTTTGTAACAGACTTTATATACTTTGCAGTTTCTTTGAGTATTTCAAGCTCACAGGTAGGCTCGCCATAGCCGCAGAAAATAATTTCCTTGTAGCTGTCAAGGTCACGCTTTTTGATGTTGTCTATTACCTCTTCGGCAGTAGGCTGATGTTCCAGCCACAGTGGGTCAGAACCATAAGCACCGTCACCGTTGTGACGAATACAGAATGTGCAGTTGCATGGGCACTTGTTTGTGATGTTGAGATAAAGCTTATCGCCTATCTCATAAGAAATATTCATAGCTTTTATCATTATAATTACCTCTTTTTTGTAATATATCAAAGTATCAGAGCAGACAGGCGACCAAAGGTCGCCACTACAGAGAAATCATCGCCGCAGGCGATACTTTCATTCCTCATTCCTCACTCCTAACTCCTCACTAATATCTATTCTCTTATCTGTCCGTTTCCAGAAATAAGATACTTTGTAGTTGTCATTTCCCTAAGACCCATAGGACCTCTTGCATGAAGTTTCTGAGTGGAAATGCCTATCTCAGCACCAAGACCGAACATTCCGCCGTCTGTAAATCTTGTTGAGCAGTTTACATATACTGCCGCTGAGTCAACACGCTTTTGAAATTCCTGTGCGGCAAAAAGGCTTTCCGTAACGATACACTCAGAATGTCCTGTAGAAAATCTGTCGATATGTTCAAGGGCTTCCGCCATATCGTCAACGACTTTGATAGAGATTATATAGTCAAGAAATTCTGTCGCATAATCGTCATCATCAGCAGGAGTAACGTTCTCAGGACCAAGTATCTGCCTTGTAAGCTCACAGCCTCTTATCTCAACGTGGTGCTTGTCAAGTCTTTCTTTAAGCTTCGGGAGAAAATCCTCTGCGATATCCCTGTGAACAAGACAGCTTTCAACTGCGTTGCATACAGACGGACGTGAGGTCTTGCCGTTATCAACAATGTTCACAGCCATTTTTATATCCGCACTTGCGTCAACATAAACGTGACAGTTTCCTGTGCCGGTCTCGATAACAGGCACAGTGGCAGACTGTACAACAGCCTTTATAAGCTGTGCGCCTCCCCTTGGGATAAGAACATCAATATAATCATTGGCTTTCATCATATCAAGAGCGATACCTCTGTCAGTATCCTCCACAAGCTGAATGATATCAGGGCTGAAGCCTGCCCTTTCGACAGCCTTTCTCATTAGGTCGGCAAGCATTTTGTTTGAGTTTATTGCTTCCTTTCCGCCCCTGAGTATAACAGCGTTTCCACTTTTAAGGCAAAGTATAGCACCGTCTACAGTAACGTTAGGTCTGGCTTCAAAAATAATGCCTATAACGCCCATTGGAACTCTTACTTTCTCAATCTTCATGCCGTTTGGTCTTGTTGAGCCTGAAACTACCTCGCCCATAGGGTCGTCAAGCTGTGCAAGCTCCTCGCAAGCCTTTGCCATGCCCTCGATACGGCTGTCATTGAGTGCAAGTCTGTCAAGCATTGCTTCTGACATTTTTCTCATTCTGCCGTTTTCAAGGTCCACCTTGTTTGCTTCGATAATATCGTCCTTGCAAACTCTCAGGATATGTGCGATTTCAAGAAGTGCGTCATTTTTCTGTGTTGTTGAAGCGAAGGCGATATCCTTTTTGCAAGCTTTTGCTTTCTGTCCCAAAATATCAATGTAACTCATTTTTACTATACCTCCCCGTTAGCTGTAAAAAGTGTTCCTATAGGTTTATTTTCAAATACCTTATACAAATGTCTTGGATCTCTGCCATTCATTATGATAAGATCTATTCCGCCATTTTTGCATATCTCAGCGGCTTTTATCTTTGTCGCCATTCCGCCTGTGCCAAGTGAAGAACCTGCACCCCCTGCAATAGCCTTTATCTCCTCCGTTATCTCAGGCACAACAGGAATAAGCTCAGCGTCATCATACTTATGAGGGTCTTTGTCAAAAAGTCCCTCGATATCAGACATTATTATAAGCAGATCTGCATTAGCAAGCACCGCAACATTTGCCGCAAGAGAATCGTTCTCGCCCATTTCAAGCTCCAACTCATCAATAGACACCGTATCGTTCTCGTTCACAATAGGGATAGAACCAAGCTCTATAATGCGGTTAAGGGCGTTCTGCACATTTATGCGTCTGTCCTCAAGAAGAATATACTTTGTAAGCAGAAGCTGAGCCACATTAAGGCTGTATTCAGAGAAAAGATTATCGTAAAGATACATAAGCTCACACTGACCCACTGCCGCACAAGCCTGTCTTGTGGGAGTGTCCTTGGGTCTTTCCTTTATGCCAAGCTTTGCTCTGCCAAGGCCCACCGCACCGCTTGATACAAGGATTATCTCATGTCCTGCATTTTGCAGATCGGCAAGAGTTTTAACGAGCTGTTCCACACGGCGTATGTTCAAAAGCCCTGTGCTGTGAGTAAGAGTAGAAGTTCCTACCTTTACCACAACTCTTTTCTTTTTTGTCATATCTATCATTTTCATCATGTCCTTATTGTTATTTTCCGTTGACAACGTTCTGCGGCGTACCCTCTATCCACATTTTCAAGTTCTGCGCAACAGTTTCAAGAAGCCTTTCTCTCGTCTGCTTTGGCGCCCACGCTATATGTGGGGTAACAGTGCAGTTTTTCACGTTTCTGAGCGGGCAGTTCTCACTCATTGGCTCGTTTGTGAGAACATCAATTCCTGCCCCTGCAATGACTTCATTTCCAAGAGCCTGTGCAAGAGCCTTTTCGTCCACAAGACCGCCTCTTGCAGTGTTGACGAAAAATGCTGACTTTTTCATCATGCCAAGGCTTTCGGCATTTATCATTTTCTCATTATCCTTTGTAAGAGGACAATGGAGCGTCACTATATCAGAGGTCTTTAGAAGTTCTTCAAGGCTTACCGCAGGCGTGCCGTCAGTTATTTTCTGAGGTGAGCGTGTAAAGGTGATGACCTTCATGCCGAACGCTCTTGCTATCTCAGCAACTTTCTTTCCTATGTCGCCATAGCCTACTATACCAATGGTTTTTCCTGCAAGCTCATAGGTAGGGATACCAAAATATGAAAACAGCTTATAATTCACCCAGCCACCCTCGTCAACTTTCTCGGCATATTCTCTTATCTTGCTGAAATAGTTGAGGATAAGTGCAAAAGTATGCTGAGCAACTGCGTTTGTAGAATATGCAGGCACATTGCAGACCACTGCGTCATGCCTGTCTGCGGCGGAGAGGTCAACATTATTATATCCCGTTGCAAAAAGACCGACGTATTTCAGGTTTTTGCACTTTGAGAATACCTCCTCTGTTATAAGGCACTTGTTACATATAACGGCGTCAGCGTCGCCTATCTTTTCTGCGACCTGTTCATTTGGTGTAAAACCATAAACAATGCTTTCACCAAGGACTGTTATTTCCTCCAGCGACACATCGTTTCTTGAAACTGTTTCAGAGTCAAGTATAACTATTTTCATTCTTCATCTTCCTTTTGAGCAGTTTCCGACTTTTCCTCGGCATTCTCCAAAGCCTTTTGCTTTTTAGCAAACCTATGGGAAATAAAAGCTGTTGCCGCAAGAAGCGCTACCTCTGCACCGAAAAGCATACCGATAACAAAGCTTTTTGTGGTAAACTGAGTAACTATAGTAAGGTCGATAGCTATCATTAATGTAAGATAATGATAAGAACCTTTCCTTATGAACTGAGTTATATATAAAAGCGTAGCGATAACGCAGAATATCATATGCACCTTGAAAGGCAAGGGGGCATAAACGTTCTGCAAGGTCGCAGTTTCCGCCGCCAGTGTTTCTATCACACTATCATCTCCTAAAGCATTTTTTTATCATACTAAGATATTATACCACAGTTTTACGTCATTTGCAATAGATTTGAGCCTTTATAACGGCTTTATAAAACAAAAAGACAGAAGTATTTTTTCAAATACCTCTGCCTTTTTCGGGAAAAATTCGTCGTAATCTTTAATTTATACAGTTTTAAGATAAATTACTTGTTAGCGAAATATCTGTCAAGCAGACCCTTGAAGCCGCATCCATGTCTTGCTTCGTCCTTAGCCATTTCATGAACTGTGTCATGGATAGCGTCATAGCCAAGCTCCTTTGCTCTCTTAGCAAGCTTCATCTTGCCCTCACAAGCACCATTCTCAGCCATATATCTCATCTCAAGATTTTTCTTTGTAGAAGGTGTTACTACCTCGCCAAGAAGCTCTGCGAACTTAGCAGCGTGCTCAGCCTCTTCATAAGCAGCCTTCTCATAGTACATACCTACCTCAGGATAGCCTTCTCTGTAAGCAACTCTTGCCATTGCAAGATACATACCTACCTCAGAGCACTCGCCGTTGAAGTTCTCTCTAAGACCTGCAACAACTTCCTCATCAAGACCCTCTGCAACGCCTACCTTATGCTCGTCAGCCCATGTGATAGCTGTTTCTTCTACTTTATTGAACTTTTCTGCTGGTGCGTGACAGATAGGACACTCCTTTGGAGCAGCCTCGCCCTCATAAACGTAACCGCATACTGAACATACAAACTTTGACATAATTTTTGTCCTCCTTATTTTAATATCATTTTTTACTTTTCCACAGACCAGCGTTTTCGCTTTATCTGCGTTATTCTTTGCAGCTTTTCCCTTGCTGTGATTAAAGTATACCACATTAGTGTACATTTGTCAATAGGTTAGTTTTGTCTAACAATATAAAAATATTGCAAAATTTTATGGCAAAATTTTATGCAATTTGACGTAGACTATACTAACCAATAATACGTCTTGAAAAAAACTTTAAGCTGTGATATAATGAAGATCAACATATGACAAAAAAGGAGTTTTTTTAATGAATAAGGAAAAAGCAGCGGCAGCAAAGGCTCTTTTCATGGAGGGCTACAACTGTTCACAGGCGGTAGTAGGCGCATGGGCTGAGGATATCGGCCTTGACAGCGAAACTGCATACAAGATAGCTTCGGGCTTTGGCGGTGGAATAGGCAGAATGAGAGAGGTCTGCGGAGCATTTACAGGTGCAGTCATGGTGCTTGGATTGAAATTTGGCAACACCATAGGCAGTGACAGGGCGGCAAAGGGCAAGGATTATGAGCGTGTTCAGCTTTTTGCAAAGCGTTTCAAGGAAGAGCTTGGCTCTGACACTATCATCTGCCGTGAGCTTCTCGGTCTGAGCGGACCTAGTGATCCTGACCCTGCAAAGCGCACAAAAGAATACTATCAGAAACGTCCATGTCCTGAAACTGTAGCAATTGCAAGTGGTCTTTTGGGAGAATTTATGGAGTAGTTTTTTTCAGAAAAAACTTTGAAACTGTGGGCGAACGCTGTTCTCCCCTACAAAATAATGCAAAAAGAGCAGAGAAACGAGATCTCTGCTCTTTTTTTGTATATAAATTCTATTAGATACCTGCGGAATAGTTTGGAGCTTCCTTTGTGATATAAATATCGTGTGGGTGTGACTCCTTAAGACCTGCGCCTGTTATCCTGATGAACTTAGCCTTTTCGCCAAGCTCTGCAATAGTATGACAACCGCAATAGCCCATACCTGAACGGATACCGCCAACAAGCTGGAAGATAGTATCTGAAACTGGACCCTTATAAGCCACACGACCCTCAACGCCCTCTGGAACGAGCTTCTTTGAGTTTGTCTGGAAATATCTGTCCTTTGAGCCTTTATTCATAGCGGCAAGAGAACCCATGCCTCTGTATACCTTGAACTGTCTGCCCTGATAGATCTCAGTTTCGCCTGGAGCTTCGTCACAGCCTGCGAGGAGTGAACCAAGCATTACAACGTTTGCACCGGCAGCAAGAGCCTTAACGATATCGCCTGAATACTTGATACCGCCGTCAGCAATAACAGGAATGCCATACTCAGCAGCAGCGCAAGCAGCGTCATAAACTGCAGTGACCTGAGGAACACCTATACCAGCGACTACACGGGTAGTACAGATAGAACCAGGGCCGATACCGACCTTTATAGCGTCAGCACCTGCTTCGCAGAGCGCTCTGGCGGCTTCGGCAGTAGCGATATTACCTGCAATAACCGGTGTATCAGGGAAAGCGGCCTTAACTTTTTTAAGACAATTTATAACGTTCATAGAATGGCCGTGAGCAGAGTCAAGAACGAGGACGTCTACCTGAGCTTCAACGAGAGCGGCAACTCTTTCAAGAATATCGTTAGTCATGCCGATAGTAGCACCGCAAAGAAGTCTGCCCTTTTTATCTCTTGCGGAATTTGGATACTGAACAGCCTTTTCAATATCCTTGATAGTGATAAGACCCTTAAGAACGCCGTTTGCGTCAACAAGAGGAAGCTTCTCGATCTTATGCTTCATAAGTATCTTCTGAGCGCCTTCGAGATCCGTATCAACAGGAGCAGTAACGAGGTTTTCCTTAGTCATAACGTCACCGATCTTGATATTTTCAAAATCAGTGATAAATCTAAGATCTCTGTTAGTGAGGATACCCTCGAGCTTGCCATCCTTATCGACTATAGGCACGCCGGAGATCTTATACTTGCCCATGAGCTTATCAGCTTCAGCAACAGTTTTATCGGCTGTAAGAGAGAAAGGATTAACGATAACGCCGTTTTCAGAACGCTTTACCTTATCCACCTCTTCTGCCTGCTGAGCGATAGTCATATTCTTATGGATAATACCGATACCGCCCTCTCTTGCGATAGCGATAGCCATTTTTGACTCTGTGACTGTATCCATAGCAGATGTCATTATAGGTGTATTGAGGACTATATCCTTAGTGAGGTGTGTATGGATATCCACCATATCAGGTGTACAATCCGACTCGCCTGGGATAAGGAGAACGTCATCAAAGGTAAGACCCTCTTTACCAAACTTATTGTTTACATTAGTATCCAGCATAAATTAACCTCCCGCAAACATTTTGAATTCTTAATTTATTATTCTTATAATCATACAACATTTAATTAAACTTGTCAACATCATTATTGAGAACTTTTTTTTAATTTAGTCTTTGCTAATCGGAGTTACGTTGTTTTAGCCAAGGTTTGTTATGCCGCAAAATCGCTGCGCTCTTTGCGGATTTTACTTTGTATAAGGAGATAGTATAAGCGGTGCAGTTTTGTGCTTCGATATTCGCTTTGTATCAGATTGCAACTCTGCAATTCTTCTTTTTCTCTCTGCACCGCTTAGTAGGCTTGCGCCTATTGAGGCTCTGCCTCAAACTCCGACAGGGCTTTGCCCTGTACCCACAATGGGTTTCACCCCTTGACCCTGACCAGGGGCGTGCCCCTGGACCTTTTGCTCGCTTCGCTCGGTGGGTGCTTTTACTTTGTATTGGTGCTTAGCTCAGTTTGGCTTTGCCATTCCTCATTCCTCACTCCTCATTCCTCATTCAATGTCTTTTTCATCACTTTCACTCTCGCAAACACCACTGACAGCACTGTTGACACAAGCCAACCTATCGGCCATGACAGCCATATTCCCGTTGACCCATATGGTCTTGCCAACACGAACGCAAGCACTACTCTGAGTATCAAATCCGTAAAAGTTGATATCATAAAATACTGCATTGCACCTTTACCTCTCAATGCTCCGTCTGACATTATTTTTATGCCCACAAACACATAGAAAGGCGATATTATTCTCAAAAATGTTGTGCCTATCTCAACGGCTTTTGTTCCGCCGTCGTCAAGAAACAGATTTATCATAGTTTTTGGCATACAGAAAAAGCAGAGTATAAAAGGCACTGCCACGATAGCCGAGATAACAAGTCCTGCTTTATATCCGCTTTTTATCCTATCGTTCCTGCCTGCACCGTAATTCTGTGCAACAAAGCTTGAAAGCCCGTTAGAAAGCGTTGTAAAGCTTGTTATAGCAAAGGTATTTAGCTTTATTGCAGAAGAATATCCTGCGATACAAGACGAGCCGAAGCTGTTTACAAGATACTGCACAAAGATATTTCCCACTGAGATAAAACTCTGCTGTAAAATACTAGGTATAGAATAAAGGGTTATCTTTTTAAGTATTTTTCCTGAAAACAGCGGTGGTTTATCCTCTGTTTTAATTTCTGCGGTTTTCTTCACCAAAATAAGCAGTGAGAACACACAAGCCACTCCCTGAGCGATAAAAGTAGCCCATGCAACGCCTGCCACACCCCATTTAAAGAACTTCACAAACACATAGTCGAGAACAACGTTTCCAACTGATGAGCCGATAAGGAGATACAATGGTGTTTTCGAGTCGCCCATTGCGTTATAAATACCTGTACCCACGTTATAAAGAAACAGGAAGATAAGACCTGCGATATAGATCTTCAGATAAAGCTCGCCGTCACGGAAGATGTTATCGGGCGTGTTTATCATTCTCATAAGAGGAGTAGAGAACGCAAGTCCAAAAACTGTAAGCACTGTCGCAAGTATCGTACATGAAATTATAGTAGTAGTTGACGCAGTTTTTACCTTTGAGAACTCTTTTCCACCAAAGAATTGAGATATCACCACACAACAGCCAACATTGCTTCCCACTGCAAACGCCATAAATATCATTGTTATAGGATAAGACGCACCAACTGCCGCAAGAGCGTCCTCGCCTGCGAATTTTCCTGCTATGATACTGTCGAAAATGGAATACATCTGCTGAAATATCACGCTCACGAACATAGGCAGGGAAAATTTCCACAGCACTGTCCACGGTTTTCCCACCGTCAGGTCTGTCATAAAAACATCTCCATAATATAATAGTTACCATTTCATTATATCATAAAAAAACAACCTTTTTCAACGTCATTTCGCACAGACACTTTTGATATTTCTGAATGTTTTTTTAGCATTTTACGCTATTTGTGATCTATTAATAAAATTTTCTAAATATTATTAGCTTACCCTCTTGCTGAAATTATCTGTAAAGAATAAAGTCACAATGGTTTTTTATTGACAAAAAAGTGCGGATATTTTATACTTGTATAAGAGGTGATAAAATGAGCAGTCAAGCAGACCACGGTGGTCACAGAGAGAGAATGAGGAAGCGTTTCAAAGAATCGGGAAATTTCAAAGGCTTTTCCGAGCATGAGATACTTGAAATGCTTTTATTTTACATTGTGCCGAGAAAGAACACCAATGATATTGCGCACGAGCTTATAAAAAAGTTCGGAAGCTTAAACAGCGTTCTTAACGCTTCTGTGGAGGAGCTTTCTTCGGTAAAGGACATGGGCGAAAGCTCTGCAAACTCACTTTTATTTTTCAGAGAGCTTATAAACTACTGCTCCACTGTCACAGACAGCAGGATAGACATTAGAAACATATCTGCGGCGCTGAGTTTTGTAAACAACTGTTTCAGAAACGAAAAGCAGGAGAAGTTCAAGGTAATTTGTATCGACTCTGGCTTTCACATAAAGAGCGTAACAGACATATCCGCAGGCGGTGCGAGATTTACCCCTGTTGATTTTCGTGAGCTTACAAAAGCCGTTCTCAACAGCGGCACTGATATTGTTATCCTTGCCCACAATCACCCTGACTCACCCAACACCCCCTCTCAGGAGGACGTTACTCTCACCCGTGAGGTCATGAGATATATGAGATGTTTAGGCGTGACAGTTCTTGACCATTATATAACAGGCAATAACGGAACTATCTCCATGCGAAACTGCGGACTTATCCATGATATGGAGTGTTAAAAATAGAATATCACAAAAAAAAATGGACGATATGTTTATCATACCGTCCATAAAATTTTATCTTCTTGAAGCCTTTTTCTTTGTGCTGCCTGTTTTTGAACCTGAATGTGACTTCTTTGCCTGATGTTTTTTCCAATGTACCCACAGTGTAGGTGCGATACAGTTAGAAGAATAAACACCTGATATCATACCGATGATAAGTGGGAAAGCAAAGCTCAGGATAGATGTTACTCCACAGATTATGCAGACGATACAAACTGTAGCCATAGCAAGAACTGTTGTAACAGTTGTATGGATAGAACGTCCCATTGTCTGTGTGATAGAGAGGTTTACAAGATCCTCAAGCTCCATTTTGTTGCCAAGGAGATTTTCATTCTCTCTGATTCTGTCGTAAATGATGATAGTTGCGTTGATAGAATATCCAAGGATAGTCAGCAAAACTGCCATAAAGTTTGCGTTGATGTCAAATCTGCATATTACAAAGCAGCCATAAACCATGCACATATCGTGTGCAAGGGCAACTACTGAGAACACACCTGCTGAGATACCGCCTATCTTTTTAAATCTGAATCCGATATAAATGATAGTGATGACCATTGCCAGTGCGCAAGCAGCAAGGCACTTGAAGAAGAAGTTCATACCGCTTGAAGCTGCAACGTCGTTTGACTCATAAACTTCTATGTTATTATCAGGAAAGTCCTTTTCAAGGGCTGTTTTCAGGGTGTTCTGCTTATCATCGCTTATACCCTTTGTTGATGAGAATTTTATCTCTACTGTCTTTCCTGCGTTTCCTGTGTTTTCGCCAAGAGTTACTGTACATTTATCTCCGATACTGTCAGAAACGGTATTTGAAACGTCAGAAGTCTTTATATCGCCCTCATATGTATAAGTCAAAACTGTACCGCCTTTGAACTCGATAGCCACGTTAAGACCTATAACGAATGTAAGAATGATAAAAATTGCGATAAGTGCGCATGATATGGAATAAAATAACTTGCTGTGACCCACAACATTCAGGGTCTTTCTTTCTTTACTCATTTATTTCAGCACCTCCGTAAAGCTTGCGTTTCTTAAAGCACTTGAACTTTGAGAGGGACGAAAGCATAAGTCTTGAACAGAAGATACCGAATACAAAGTTCAGGAGGATACCTACAAGGAGAGTATATCCAAGTGAATAGATAGTACCTGCTGTGCTTGCGCCGAATACTGAGAATACAGGGCTGAGAAGTGTTCCGAAAACGCTGTCTGTAGGTCCGAAGGCACCCATAAGGATTATTGCAACGAATACTACTGTGATGTTTCCGTCGAATACTGCGCTCCATGCTCTCTTATAGCCAAGCTCGATAGCTCCGTTAAGGGTCTTGCCGTTGTTAAGCTCTTCCTTTATTCTCTCGGCTGTGATAACGTTGGCGTCAACGCCCATACCGATAGAAAGGATAATACCTGCGATACCAGGGATAGTCAGCGTAAAGCTGTCGATATTTCCAAAGAAACCTGTGATGCAGGCGATAGAACCTATTACCTGACCTATAAGTGCGATAGACGCAACAAAGCCCGGCAGCTTATAGATAATGATGATATATGCAGCGATAACGATAAATGCGATAATTCCCGCAAGCACCATTGCGTTCTTTGCACCCTCACCAAGTGTAGGTGAAATGATGTTTGTGCTTGTTGTTTTAAGGTCAAATGGGATAGAACCTGCATTTATCTTATCTGCAAGAGCTTTTGCGGAATCATATGTGAATTTGCCCTCGATAACGCACTCACCGTCAGTGATAGCTGAATTTACGCTTGGGGCAGAAATGCACTTATCGTCCATCCAGATAGAGATAAAGCCTTTTCCGGCAAGCTCAGTTGTAGCGTCAGCAAAAGCTTTTTTACCGCTGTTATTGAGTGTCAGGCTTACTACATACTTGATATTTCCTGTAGTTTCGTCCTGAGTTTGTCTTACCTCAGCCTTTTTAACGTCATTTCCTGTAAGCACCTGCTCGCCTTTTTCTTCTTTACCCTTTCTGAATACAAGCTTTGCAGTTTCGCCAAGCTCAGAAACGGCAGCCTCAGGGTCAAAGCTTTCTTCGTTAGCCTGCCATGGGAATGAAACCATTACCTTATTTTTCTTATAGTCTACATAGACCTCGCTGTCTGTGATATTAAGGCTTACAAGTCTTTGCTCGATAACAGCCTTTGCAGCGTCCATTTCTTCCTTTGTGGCGTCGTAATTATCGGCAGGTTCAAACGTAGCATTTACGCCACCCTGAATATCGATACCCCAGCGGATATCTTCAACGCCCTTGATATAGCTTGTTTTTATATCTCCGTACTGAGTATGTATTCCTGCATAAGTGAGATATCCAAATGCAATTATACACAAAAGCACGATAAAAAACACGGGTTTTTTAACTTTTCGCACCTTTAATCCTCCTGATAAATTTATTAAGCCCAGAGGCTTTTCTGCCGTCAGGGCACAATACACCCATAACGAACACATTCACCTTATAATTATAAAACGTTTGATACAAAATGTCAATAGTTTTTATGAAATTCGCACTGTTACTTATTGTAGTGCTACAATAGATATTGGACAAAATTAAGAAAAAAGAAAAGAGAGAT
>ERZ834798.222-NODE-222-length-73153-cov-12.564188_pt1 | contig 73153 bp, 72 predicted proteins | sample MGYA00519689_ERZ834798 | MGnify/ENA primary metagenome ERZ834798 (study PRJEB31850, sample SAMEA3708761) | human gut metagenome | biome: human gut; feature: human-associated habitat; material: faeces | place: China | collected 2014 ...
CCAAATTGACTTCGATCTCCTGACATGTCTTGCGCATAGAATTGATTCCAAACACAATATTTATGATAAGCATTTTAAAAAGACTGTCGACAGTCACTTTGTCAACAGTCTGAAATAGGACAAATCGTCCTATTTCCATAATTTTTCAGGATATACACCATCTTCAATCAATTGTTTAAAGGCATTTTGTACATATTCCTTATCTTCAGCATATGTTACACCAAACCATTTATCATGCGTTTCAAGTACCTTCACATTGATACGATTTTCTCTCAATAATTCAGCCACAATATTTGGAAGCAAATATTCCTTCTTCATCGGATTATCTGAAATGTTTGATAAGAACGTACTAAAATCCTTTTCTAAATAGTCTAAGAAATCTGGATACCCAGCCCACATATTCATAGAAACATTACTTTCTGGTTTTGCCCAAGCCTCTACTTCCGGATTATCACATACGATTTTATCCCCTTCAGCCTTGATTCCAGTTGTTTCATAAACTTCTTTTAATAAATTATTATCATCCACTTTACATACACCACGAGTTACAGTTCCATTCTCACTTAAAGTGTTCTTTAAAATGAATCCAGCCATGCCCATGTCAAATTCTTTTCCCATTTTCGCATGTTCAACCAGGAAATCATGTAACTTCACAAATGCTTCTTTTCCATAATAATCATCCGCATTAATAATCACATATGGTGTATCTATAACACTTTTCGCACATAGTACAGCCTGTCCTGTTCCCCAAGGTTTTGTACGACCTTCAGGACAAGTAAATCCTTCTGGTAAATCATTAATATCTTGGAATACATATTCTACATCCATATAATTTTGGATACGATTACCTATTACTTCTTTAAATTCCTTTTCAATATCCTTACGAATAATAAACACGACTTTATCAAAGCCAGCCTCTTTGGCATCATAAATTGAGTAATCCATAATGATTTCACCATTTGGCCCCATTTTAGCTAACTGTTTGATTCCACCACCAAAACGAGAACCAATTCCAGCCGCCATAATAATTAATGTTGTTTTCATATTATCAAAAACTCTCCTTGTCAATCCGTATATCCATTATACTAAAATGCATACACCTTCACAAGTTAACTATAGTTTAGATACGAAACAAACACCAAATGCATTTGGTCCAATATGAACTCCAATTGTTGAACCAATACGAACACGATTCACATCTAAATCCAGTTTTGATTCTAATTTTTCAACATTCTCTAAACCATATGAATACAATGTATAAACTGGATACAATGTATCAACAATATCTGACTGCATCTTTTCACATACAACACTCGTTGCCTTATTTACACCACGTGTCTTACCGGCAACCACAACTTCTCCATGGTCTACACAAATAATTGGTTTAATACTTGCTAAAGTTCCAATAGCCGCTGCTGTCTTAGAAATTCTTCCACCCTTAGCCAAATATTCCAATGTATCTAAACCCGCATAAATATGCACATGCTCTTTTAGTTCTTCTAAGCCAGATACAATATTTTCAACACTTCTATTTTCATCAATCCAGTTTATCGCCACTTCACATAGTAAGCGAATTCCAGCAACCGCAGTTAATGTATCTACAATATAGATATTTTCATAATCCACCATGTCTTTTGCCAGACAAGCACTCTGATATGTTCCACTTAGCTTACTCGATAAAGATAAACAAATCAATGTCTCTTGTTTCTTCTTCACTTCTTCGAAGATATCTAAAAATTCTTGTGGTGATGGTTGTGATGTTTTAAAAAATTCTTTTGAATTCATCATCTTCTCATAAAACGTTGCCTTATCAATATCAACACCATCCAAATAATTCTTTCCTTCAATCTGAATTTGTAATGGCACAAAATATAAATTTTTATTTCTAATCTCTTCTTGCGTATAATCACTTGCTGAATCTACTAATAATCGAATCATATTTTTCTCCTTAGTTAACTTAATTAACTGTTCACATTATATACTATTAAAACAATCTGTCAAATTTTTTTAAAAAAATACTTGCATTAATTAAAATCATGTAGTAACATAAGTGAGCACTTGTCAAGAAAGACGAGTCTCATATACATGGCGCGTTGGAGAAACGGTTAACTCACATGCCTTTCACGCATGCATTCACGGGTTCGAATCCCGTACGCGTCACCATTTTCAAACAAAGTCCGAAAGGACTTCTTTTTTTTATTCAAAATACATTTTTTCAGAAAACTTAACATTATTTTTTCACAAATTTGCGTAAACCCTTTCATAGATGATATAATCTAAATCATTGAGAAAGGGTGTTTATATTATGCACAATAAACGTAGTACATTTTCTGGCAAATTAGGATTTGTCTTGTCTGCCGCTGGAGCCAGTGTTGGCCTTGGTAACATTTGGCGGTTTCCTTATTTAGCCGCAAAATACGGAGGAGGAATCTTCCTACTTATTTACATTGTTCTGGCCTTAACTTTTGGTTATACAATGATCATAGCCGAAACGACATTAGGTAGAATGACAAAGAAAAGTCCAGTGGGAGCTTTTCATACTTTCGCAAAGACAAAGTTTGCATCATTTTCCGGATGGATCAATGCCATTATTCCCATCTTGATCGTACCCTATTATTCTGTAATCGGAGGTTGGGTCATCAAGTACTTATTCGAATATTTAAAAGGTGATGCAAAATTACTTGCCACAGATACATATTTTCCAAACTTCATTTCAAACGGAGTATCTACAGAAATATGTTTTATACTCTTTACTTTCTTTACACTCGCCATCATTTATGCAGGAGTTCAAAATGGAATTGAAAGAGTATCCAAATTTATGATGCCAGTTCTTGTCGTACTATCTGTAATCATTGCAGGATATTCAATCAGTCGACCCGGCGCTTTTGAAGGTGTTAAATATTTCTTAATTCCAAATTTTGATAATTTTTCATGGATGACCGTAGTAAGTGCTATGGGACAAATGTTCTATTCGTTATCCATTGCGATGGGTATTTTAATCACATTTGGTTCTTATATGAAAAAAGATGTTTCCATTGAAGGTTCAACAGAAAACGTAGAAATTTTCGATACAGCCATTGCGATTATGGCAGGATTGATGATTATTCCAGCTGTATTTTCTTTTTCAGGTGGAGATATGGAAACATTAAAAGCTGGACCATCCTTGATGTTCATCACAATCCCTAAAGTATTCGCAAGTATGGGACTAGGTACAGGTATCGGTATCATTTTCTTCTTGTTGGTGTTATTCGCAGCTATCACAAGCTCTATTGCGCTAACCGAAAGTGCTGTATCCACATTCCAAGATGAATTACATTGGTCTAGAAAAAAATCTACAATTATTTTAGGCATTATTATGATTGGGTTAGGAACACTATCATGTTTAGGTTATGGTCCATTGTCAAACGTAACAATCATCGGAATGCAATTTTTAGACTTCTTTGATTTCTTGACAAACTCAGTCATGATGCCAATCGCTGCCATTGCGATTTGTATCTTTGTTTCAAGAGTTGTTGGATTAGAAAAAGTCGAAGCAGAAATCACAAAAGATGGAAATTCATTCAAACGTAAGAAAATATTCAATTTCATGATTCAATACTTATGTCCAATTTTCGCATTCATTATTTTATTAAGTTCAATTGCGAACGCATTTGGATTTATTTCCATGTAAGCTTAGCTTGTGCTAAGCTTTTTTTTGTGTACAATTTTAATGTAAACTAATTGTAGGAGGTAGTTTATGAACATTACAGTATATTTAGGATCAGCCTATGGAAATGATCCAGACTTTAAAACAAAAATAATAGAATTAGGAATATGGATTGCCAAAAACAATCATACATTAGTGTTCGGTGGATCTAAAACCGGATTAATGGGAGAACTAGCCAATAGCACATTAAATGCGGGTGGCAAAGTAATTGGTGTAGAAGCACAAATGTTTGTGGATGAAGGTGTCCACATGGATAATCTTACCGAGCTGTACATTGAAAAAGATATTGCCGATCGAAGAACAAGAATGATTGAACTTGGTGATGCTTTCATTGCCTTTCCAGGCGCAACTGGAACATTAGAAGAAGTCAGTGAAATCTTATCAAAACTTTCACTGTACCAACTTGAATGCCCATGCATTTTCTATAATGTGAATGGATATTACGATCATTTAAAAGCATTCCTACAGCACATGATTGATTGTGAATTATCCACACCAAAGCAGCAACAAAACATCTATTTCTTAGATTCAATCGATGAAATCGCAAGCAAATTAAAGGACGAGTAAATTTTCTCGTCCTTCTTTATTATGATAATTGTTTTAATATCCACTCTTTATCATTCGTTGTCTTCATTTTATTGAGTACGGTCTCATCTTCAAGGGCCAAACATATTTTAGATAACACTTCCATATGTTCTCCACCCTTACCTGCAATACCAATAACAAGCTGTGCTTTTTCATCCCCAAACTGAATTCCATCCGGATATTGAAGCAATACGATACCTGTTTTATGAATCACATCATCACCATGTGTAGTGCCATGAGGAATAGCCAATCCCATACCAATATATGTAGTTACTAATTCTCTTAACAACTTACCAGCCTCTGTAATCGCTTCTTCTTTTGATACAGAAGGAAGGTTTAATTTAATTCCATCCAATTGAATAACATCTTCTTGAACCGGTTTTATTTCGTCCTCTTCCTTAACTGCTTCTGTCATAATCGAATCTCCAGTCGACAACTGGAAGAACAAATTATCTAAAGCTGGATCTGCCAAGAAGTTTGATATTGTAACTATTTTCGCAAAAGGTGCAGATTTTTTTGCACGCTCTACCAAAGTTTCTTGTACGACCGCAACATCACAATCCACTGGAATATTATCCACAGAAGTATTAATTACAGTTAAGTCTGGTCGCACACCTTTTAAACGGTTTCTAAATTTAGTAGCTCCCATTGCACTAGATCCCATACCTGCATCACACGCGAATACGATCTTACGAACCAAAGAAACATCTAATAAAGCTTCACTTCTTCCTTTACTTTCAGCTTTCATAGACTGCATCTTTTTACTAGCTTCATCCAAATTCTTTTCCCCAGCGAGCTTAACAATTGGGCTTGCCACCAAGAATGATACGCCAGCCGCAATCAAAACACCTAATGCTGTCATGAACACAGAGCCTTTTTCTGCCATAGACAAGAAGGCAATAATTGAACCTGGACTCGATGGACCTTTCAATCCAATATTGAAAATAGAGTAAAAGGCAATTGCACAAATATTCCCTAAAATTGGAGCAACGATCACAACTGGATTCATCAAAATATATGGAAAATAAATTTCATGAATTCCACCTAAGAAATGGATAATAATAGCTCCAGGCGCAGAATCTTTCGTTGCTTTGTCTTTCGCAAATAACCAATAAGCTAATAGTACACCTAAACCAGGACCTGGATTAGCCTCCAACATATACATTATGGATTTGCCTGTTTGTGCAGCTTGTTCAGCTCCAATTGGTGTAAATATTCCATGGTTGATCGCATTGTTTAAGAATAAAACCTTAGCCGGTTCAATAAAGATTGCTACCAAAGGAATCAATCCCTTATTTACAAGTATATCAACTCCATATGTTAACACAGTCAAAATACCTGTCATAAAAGGGCCAATAATATAGTATCCTAATATCGCAATCAACATACCTAAAATACCGACAGAGAAATTATTGATCAACATTTCAAAGCCAGCAGGCATATGTCCATCCATCATTTGATCAAATCTTTTAATTACCCAGCCAGAAAATGGTCCCATAACCATAGCTGCCATCAACATAGGTTGTCCTTGGGTTCCACCAACACCGGCAATACATCCAATAATCGCAATCGACCCCATCACAAGTCCACGATCACCGCCAACCATTCTTCCTCCGGTTGCCGCAATTAATACTGGTAATAAATAAGTCAACATATATGGTTGAATCGATGCCAATTGTTCATTTGGTAACCATCCGTCCGCAATAAATAAAGCTGTTATAAATCCCCAAGCGATAAAAGCACCAATATTAGGCATAACCATCGCAGATAAGCTTTTACCAAGCTTTTGAAGAGTTGTTTTCATAATTGTCCTTTCTTAGGACTTCTTTAATATACAGATAGTCCTCGTTTTTCACATTCTTGTTTAAAACTATCTGAAAGTAACGAATCACTGATCAATACATCCACTTGATCTAAATCACAAATTGTATATGTACCCTTTCTTTCCACTTTGCTAGAATCCATTAACACAATCACTTTTTTAGATCTTTCAATTGCCTTTCGCTTTAACTCACAATCCTCTAAAGATTCACACGTAAACCCCGTATCTTTCGCATAACGAGTTACACCAATAAACGCAACATCAAAGTTGACCTTCTCTAAGCAGCGAAGTCCATCCATTCCGTTGACACTAAAACTGCGCATATTTAGATTTCCACCTGTCACAAACACTTTCGATTTAGAAAGTTTTGCCATCTCTATAGCACACGTTAAGCCACTTGTATAAAAAATATTATTTTGATTATTTAAAACATGTGCCAACAATGTAGTCGTACTGCCTGAATCTACAAAAATTGTCTTAGCTGGTTCTACAAATGATAATGCCTTTTGCGCTATCTCTTTCTTTTCGTTTGCATTCCGTCCGTAACGAAGTTTTAATACATCATCATTTCCAGAAACCACATCCATAGATTTGGCTCCCCCATGAATTCGAACAATTCTTTTAACTTGATCTAAATATTTTAAATCAGTACGCAATGTCATTTCAGACACAGAAGGAAATTTTTCTTTTAATTGTGTAAAAGTTACCGTTTGGTTTTCATTCACAAACTCTACAATTTCGTTTCTTCTTTGATCCATTACTTCCATACAATACCTCCTGTATTTACTGTATTTAGTATACACAAGATTCTCGGTTTAATAAAATCTATTCTTGTTCAAAATGAGCCAATAAATATTCTTCTGCTTCAGGACACCACAATCCCTTATGAGCATCTACGATATCTGCCAACGCAGTATATCGATCATCTTTTTCTCTCATTTCTCTTAAATCTGTTAATGCAACCAATGGCATATTTAAATGCGTATAAATCAACTTCTTTCCGCCTGGAATCTTAGGCAAATTTAATGTTGTTTCAGCCGCTGCATTCAAACCACCAATATGCGTAACCATAACAGCTGGATCAATACGATTTTCTGCTGTTAAGCGTAAAGATTCAATCATATCATCTGTATTTCCACCTGTAGTTCCCATTACATGTGTCGAATTATAGTGAACATCGTAAAAATTCATTCTTGCACTAAACTGTTTGTCCGTAGGTCCCGCAAAGAAATTTAAACATCCATCACGACCTAATACAGCACTTGACAATTCCACAACCGCTTCAACCGGTGCATAACAGAATACATCATCAAAACCAGTTCCACCTGTAATTTCTTTTAAGCCGGCTGCTGGATCTTCCATCTTTCCTGTATTCACGAAATGCAATTCAATTCCATCAGCTGCCGCTTCTTCAACCGGGAATAAGTGAGCTGCTCGATCTAATCTTTCTTGATTTACGTCCGCAACCACTACCATTTTAGGGCGAATATCTCTATGCAACGCATATGTTAATGCGCCCAGTCCCATAGGGCCTGCTCCTGCAAGAATCGCAAGTTTTCCATCTTTCTTAATTCCCATTTCATGTTTATACACACCCATCTGTGTATGATAAGCTGCATTAAACGCTCCAATCGAACATGACATTGGTTCAGCTAAACTAGCTTCATAATACGCTTTACCTTTATATTCAAGTAAGCATCCTAGCTCCATTACTTCAGCTGGGATAATGCAGTAAGTTGTATCTCCACCAAAAAATTCATAAGAATAACCAGGTGACCACATTGTTCCTTTATAGTTTAATGCTGGTTGTAAAGTAAACTTCATTCCCGGTTTAAATTTGTCTTGATGCTTAGCACCAACCTTAACAATATCACCCGCCATTTCATGTCCCATAATAGCTGGATGATCCGCAACATCTTCATGAACACGTTTATGATTCACTCCTAAGATGGCACATTTGTAAGTTGACATACAAACACTGTCTGAGACAACCTTTACTAAAATCTCATCTTCCTTAATTTCTGGTAATTCAAATTCGTCTAATCTTAAATCATTAGCTCCATGTAATCGCACTGCCTTTGCTTTCATTTTAAAAGTCTCCTCTCTCTGTAAATTGTTGTTTCAAAAGCTACGTCTACATAATAACCGAATTATTTCAATTGTCAACTGTTATTTCGAAAACATTTAACTTGCGAAACAACAATAAAAGGAGTATCCTATAATTAGATAAAGAAAAGGAGATCATTATGATTTATACAATTACTTTTAACCCCTCATTAGACTACGTTATTCAAGTCGATCATTTTAAGCCTGGTATCATTAATAAAACAAAATTAGAAGAAATCCTTCCCGGAGGAAAAGGCATTAACGTTTCAATTGTCCTATCCAATCTTGGACACGAAAGTACAGCCCTAGGTTTTATGGCAGGTTTTACAGGGGAAGAAATTGAACATCGATTAGAGAGTTATGGAGCTAAAACAGATTTCATTCATGTAAAGAAAGGATTATCTAGAATCAACGTAAAAATGAAATCAGATGAAGAAACAGAAATCAATGGTATGGGGCCTGATATTCAGCCAGAAGACATTCAAGAATTATTCAATCAATTAGATGATCTAACAGAAAAAGATATTCTCGTCATTTCAGGAAGCATTCCAAGTACTTTACCAGATACAATGTATGAACAAATCATGGAACGTGTTCAGAAAAAGAAAATAAAAGTTGTTGTCGATGCGACAAACAACCTATTATTAAAAGTATTAAAATATAAACCTTTCTTAATAAAGCCCAACAATCATGAATTAGGTGAAATCTTTAATGTCGAATTAAACACTCGAGATGAAGTCATTCCTTACGCCAAAAAGCTACAGGAAATGGGTGCTCAAAACGTATTGATTTCTATGGCAGGACAAGGTGCAGTGCTTGTAAGTGATAATAATGAAGTGATTCAAAGTAAAGCGCCAAAAGGAGAGGTAGTGAATTCTGTTGGTGCTGGTGATTCGATGGTTGCAGGTTTCCTTGCAGGATATTTAGAAACAAACGACTATGATAAAGCATTCATCAATGGTTTGTGTTGTGGTAGTGCAAGTGCCTTCCAAGTTGGTCTTGCCACAAAAGAAGATGTAGAAAACATAAAGAAAACTCTTAGCGAAAACTAAGAGTTTTTTAATTAATTAGTTTTTACGTACGTATTTCAAGCAGTCAAGAGTTACGGCGATAAGAATGATAATTCCTGAGAATACGAACTGTAAGTTAGTATCGATACCAAGAATTGTCAATGAATAAGTTAATGCAGTAAAGATCAATACACCAACTACTACACCAGAAATTTTACCGATACCACCAGTAAATGATACACCACCTACTACACAGGCAGCGATTGCATCCATTTCCCATCCTTGTCCATACGCAGCTGAACCAGAACCAATCATACGAATACACTCTAACCAAGAACCAAATCCGTATAAGATTCCTGCCAACATAAAGGCACCAAGAGTAACCTTAAACACTGAAATACCAGATACAGAAGCAGCTTCTGGGTTTCCACCTACGGCATATAAGTTTTTACCAAATTTTGTTTTATTCCAAATGAACCAAACAATCACAACTGCAGCTACTGCCCACAAAATAATCGTTGGGAAGCCACCGACTTTAGGAATAATCTTTCCTGGGATAGATTGATCAATACCACCAAAAGACACACCTTTTGTTGAATAAGTTACCAAACCAAAGATAACTAACATATTAGCCATTGTGGAAATGAATGGGTGCATTTTAAATTTAGCCGCAAAGAAACCGGCAATCGTTGTAAACATTGTACATAACACAACACAAACAACTAATGCTAAAAGAATTCTTCCGCCAACCGGCATAGTTGAGAAGTCAAATACATGACCGAATACTGAACCCGTGTTAGGCCCATTGTGCATAATAATTGTTGCAGCTGTCATACCCATACCAACCATACGTCCAACAGACAAGTCAGTACCAGCTAACATAATTAAACCAGATACACCTAATGCCAAGAACATTCTTGGAGATGCTTGTTGCATAATACTTAAAATGTTATTAACAGTAAAAAGTTGTAAACCATTCTTCTTAATTGGTGTAATGATACATAAGAAAATGAATACTAAAATAATCGCAATATACAAACCATTTTTCAATAAAAAATCACGAGTATTAAATGAGTACTTGTAGTTTTCAATTTTTTGAGCTTGTTTTTCTGCAAACGAGAAATTTGACATCTTCAATAAGTCAATTAAGTGATATTCAAATGTAAACGCATCATGTTTACGATCTTTTGCCTCTTGCATATTTTTAGTATATTCAAGTTTTGCATCGAATAAACGGTTCTTATAAATAAAGTTCTCTTCTTTAATTTCTTCTTTATCACTAAGACCTGATAAAATATCTTTATGTTCTTTTTCTAATTCTTTTAATTTTTTATCATAGTCTGCCTTAGCTTTTTGAACCTCATACTTATTACTTTCAACAACTTTGTTGTAGTAATCTGTTTGATAGTGATCCTTTAAATATTTTTCAGCTACTGCAATTTTGTCATTGATTGGCTGTTTGTTTTTAGCCTCGATTTCTTTGGCTTTTTGTAATTTACCATTTAATTCTGAAATACGAGCTTCTTTTTCGCTTTTAGTATAAATTTTATCTCTCTTTAGAACCTCGATTTCTTCAGAATATTCCAATACTTTATTTGTTCCTTCTTCTCTTAGTTCATCAATTTCAGCTTGGATCTTTCCTACATAATCCTCAATAGGTTTACGTAGTGCAAGCTCTTCATCATGACTAAGAATATTTGTAACTGTATTTGTCATAATTATCTCCTTTATAGGTATTTTGCACTGAGTCTTAACAACTCTTCCTGGTTAGTATCTTTTGTATTTACAATTCCGGCTAAGCGTCCATTTGACATAACGCCAATACGATTTGTAATACCTAAGATTTCTGGCATTTCACTTGAAACTACAATAATAGTTTTTCCTTGTTTAGCCATTTTGATGATCAATTCGTAAATTTCATATTTAGCACCTACGTCAATACCACGTGTAGGTTCATCCATCATGAATACGTTTGGTGATCTCTCTAACCATTTACCGAAGATAACTTTTTGTTGGTTACCACCAGATAGACTTGTAATCGCATCATTTGGTCCCATACACTTAGTTCTCATGGTTTTGATTTCTTTATTCGTAGCTTGAATCATCTTATTATCAGAAAGTGCTACCTTGCTCATATAAGAAGGTAAATTTGCAATCGTTGTATTGAATGTTAAATCACACTTTAAGAACAATCCATTTGCTTTACGCTCTTCAGTAATCAGGGCAAAACCATGTTCAATTGCTTCTTTAGCACTATTAAAGTTCATTAATTTATTGTCAAAATAAACACGACCTGAGGCTCTAGTACGGATACCGAAAATCGTTTCTAGCAACTCTGTACGTCCAGCTCCCACTAAACCATATAGACCGAAAATCTCACCTTTTTTAACGTCAAATGTAATATCTTTTAAGTATGGCTCATATTTTGTTGATACATGTTGAATAGATAACATTGGTTCTCCAGGAGCATTATCAACAGGTGGGAATCGGTTATCCAATGAACGACCTACCATGGCTGCAATCAACTCATTCATGTTGGTTTCTGAAGTAGGTTTTGTCATAACCATTTTTCCATCTCTTAGAACTGATACTTCATCGCAAATTTCAAAAATTTCATCCATTTTATGAGAAATATAAATTAGCGAAATACCTTGTTTTTTCAACATACGCATCATATCAAACAATTTATTAACTTCTTGTGTCATCAAAGAAGATGTAGGCTCATCAAGTACGATAACCTTTGAATTATATGAAATTGCTCTGGCAATTTCACACATCTGTCTTTGTGAAACAGACATATTACGCATTGGTGTATCTAAATTCACTGTCATACCAAGCTTTCTAAAAAGCTCAGATGATTTCTTTTTCATTCGATCTTCATCTACTACGCCAAAAGCATTTGTAGGATAACGTCCCAAGAATAGGTTATCTTTAACATTTCTTTCAAGACATTGATTCAATTCCTGGTGTACCATGGCAATACCATTTTCAAGTGCTTCTTTTGGTCCAGAAAAGTTAATCTCTTTTCCTTCCAAGAAAATTGTACCTTCATCTTTTTGATATGTCCCGAATAGACATTTCATCATTGTTGATTTACCAGCACCATTTTCTCCCATAAGTCCCATAACTGTACCTGGTTTTAAATCTAAATCAATATGATCCAAAACACGGTTACGTCCAAAGGACTTACTCATTCCGCGTATAGATAAGACTAGTTTTTCATTCTTATCTGCCATAAAATCTCTCCTATTTTGTTTACTACTATCTAAATAATATTAGGGAGAAATAATTTCTCCCTAATAATTTTAATCCCTATGTTATTTTTGAATTATTTATTTAAGGATTCCTGTGTAAGAAGCTGCATTGTCAGTCTTAACCATGTTAATTGCGAATGCATCATATTTGTCTGGATTTCCTAAACGGTTTGTGATGTTAGATTCAGTTTGTCCATCTCCACCAATGTATTCAACATCTAAATTCAATAAGTCATCATATTTTTCTAATAATGGTTGGTAAGTTGAACTTAAGAAGTTATCAGATGCGTTGTAGATATTTAACCAAACACTCTTCTTAGCGTGATCTTTTTCATCTAATTGGTTAGAAACTGGAGCATAAGTAACTGTTGAATCTAAGAAATCTTTATAGTTGTCAGCAGTAACAGCAACGTTTAATGCATAGTAAGAACGTTGATCCTTATTGTATGTAAATACATCTGAACTTAATACGTTTCCAGCATCATCTTCTGTACCGATACCTGTATCGATATCAACACCATCTAATGCATTACGTAATACTCTTAATGTTAAATAAGCTTGAACGTCAGCATGTTGAGAAATTGTTCCACCATATCCTTCAGCGATTGCAGCAACTGCATCTGAGTTAGCATCGTATCCGAATGTAGGAACTTTGTTTTCTTTTGACCAAGCATTGAACATTGACATACCCATACCATCATTATTAGAAGCTACAACGTCAACTTCATCACCGAATGAAGCAGTCCATGTACCGATTGTGTTACCAGCAGTAGCAGCATCCCAAGTAGCACCTGAAGAGTTTTTCATTTCTTGAGAAGCAAGTTCTCTTACTGTATAAGTTTTTCCATTAATTTCTAACGAGCCATCTTGAACACTCTTAGATTTACCATCATTATTAATACCAGCTGGATCACTTACGATTTCACCATCTTTTTCAACACCAGTTCCTAATGCCTTACGAACACCTCTTGTACGAGCAATAGAGTCATTGTGACCAACATCACCAATAGCTAATACGTAACCGATAACGCCATCTCCGTTACGATCTAATGTATCGATATTCTTTTCGATATATTCTTTAATCATTTGTCCTTGAAGTTCAGCACCTTGATTTGCATCGAAACCAACATAATAAGTATCTTTGTTGAAGTTTAATGCATCCATGTCTAATTCACCAGTTGAACTGTTGGAAGGTTGACGGTTATACCATACTAAAGGTTTTTCAGCATTCGCAACACTAGAACCACCAGTTTTTCCTTCATCTCCTCCTCCACTGCTACAAGCAGTTAATGCAACACCCATAGATAAAGCTGCAGCAATTGTTAAAAATCTTTTGTTCATATTATCCTCCTGTATAGATTTTTACTCTAAGACACAATTCCCAAAAGGATACCTCACATAATTTCTATATAGAGACATACATATAATATGATTTGCAGCTGGGTGTTTCAAAATGAATTTATAAATTATACTCGAAACAAAGCCATTTGTCGTGAAATCAATTTATATTATCTGTTATACACTTTTAATGTCCGCTTTATATCCTAATCAATGGGATGCGTCTTTTTACTTCTGTATCATAACGCATATCTGCAAGCGCTTTCAATCTTTTTTTTAAAATTTATTTATAACCAAATTTAATTTAACCACACTATTTTTTACATATATTTAACATTAAACATAACCTATATTCCTACTAAATCCCTAGACTTTATCATATACAATATGATACATTAAATGCATTATTTTCTTTACCTACGGCAAATAAATATAAACCGTCAAAAAAATAAACAAAAAAATAAATTTTTTTGCTTGCAATATATAAAATCTTATAGTATTATTAATTAGCACTTGTCAGGAAAGACAAGTTTAATATACATGGCGCGTTGGAGAAACGGTTAACTCACATGCCTTTCACGCATGCATTCACGGGTTCGAATCCCGTACGCGTCACCATTGTTAAAATAAAGTCCGAAAGGACTTCTTTTTTTTGCTTTTTAAATGAAAAAGCCTTCCAACAAGAAGGCTAAAGTTCATTGACAATATTATGTACCCAAATCCCCTTTTTGACTAATGTGATTCCTAATACTGCCTTAGGAATATCCACACATTGCACCAATAAGTACACATTGAATATAGGTAAATTCGTAAAACGAGTTAAACATAGTGCAACCATAAACGTAAACATGAATGTATATCCACTATCGAAGAAGAAGGTAAGCAATGTTTTTCCTCCTGCACGCATTGTAAAGTAGCTACTGTAATATAAAGAAATAATTGGAAGCATACAAGCTGAAACTCTTAATAAAGATGTTGCTAATGACTTTACTTCTATAGACGTATTATAGATTTGAGGAATAAAGGATGAACATCCAAACAATACCACACCAATACATAAACACATCATAAAATTCATAAATACCATCTTCAAATCATAGTCTTTGGCATATTCAATTTCACCAGCACCCAGTCTTTGACCTACAATGATTGAAATCGAATTTCCCATTGCATAACAAATAATCATAAAAAAATTGGTTACTGTTGTTGTAATATTGATGGCCGCCACAGCCTCAAGTCCTCTTGTTGAATAACATTGAGAAATAAGCGCTATGGATATCGACCACAATATTTCATTACACAATAGTGGAATTCCTCTTTTAACAACATTCTTAAATATATCACCCGATATCTTATCTAAACGCATCGCATCCCTTAAATATTTGTTATTATAGCCTGCCGCTACATTTATCCCCATCTCTACAACTCTTGAAATAACCGTACCAATAGCCGCACCAATAACTCCTAGTTCAGGAAACCCAAAGTGACCAAAAATCAAGATATAGTTAATGCAAAAGTTCACAATAACCGCTATAACACTAGCCTTCATTGGTAAAACTGTATTTCCCGTTTCTCTTAATGAAGAAGAATATACTTGTGTAATCGCAAAAGGAATGAGTCCAATCAGCATAACATCCATATACTGCTTACCAAAGTTCAAAGTTGTCAAACTATCTGTCGGATCATCATTTAGATATAATGAAATCAATGAAGGACCCAACACTTTAAAAATGCATATGGCCAATATTGAAATCAAAATGCCAAGCAACATTTTAATTCGGAAACAATTATGTACACCATCCCTGTTTCCACGTCCATAAAATTGTGCCAAGAATATTCCAGCACCTGACATTGCACCAAAAACACTCACATTAAACACTTGAAATAACTGATTTGAAATAGATACACCACTCATAGATAGCGTTCCTAATTGTCCAATCATAACGTTGTCTAATAAACTGGCAAGATTGGTAAAACCATTCTGTATAACAATCGGAATACATACAATCAAAACCATTCGATAAAACTTCTTATCACCAATTAACGATTTCATGCCCTTCCCCCTCTAAGTAAGAAATACCGAGAACGCTTAATGATTCTCGGTATTATTTTTGTAGTAACACAATGCACCTAATAAATTAGCATCATTGTTAAATTTACAAGCTTTGATAACAGGTTCCTCTAAAGTTGGAAACCATTGTGTCAAACCCATCATATTTTCTTTGATACACGCAATCAGTTTAGGCTGTGCCGATATACCTCCACCAATCAAAATTGTATCCACATCTAACAGCAACTGAAGATTGTTTAACATCCAAGCCAAATTTTGGCAATATTTGTTAAAACCTGCATATACTCTTTCATCATCTAAATGATCAAAAAGTTCTTTACCCGTTAAACCCGTCGCTCTTTCAAGACCATCTTTTCCAAAGCATGTAGCCATGGTATTCTTAAAAGTTTTTTCTGTATCCATATGCGCATCTGAATATTCACCTGCCAATAAATGTGAACCTTCATATACCTTATGATCAATCACTATACCCATCCCAATATATGTACCTAGAACCACAACCAAAGCATTCTTTGAATGTATCAAATTTCCAAATCCAAGTTCAGCCCACGTTGCACAACGACCATCATTTTCAATTGTCACTTTACAACCTTTAATTTCTTCCAACCGCTCCTTTAAAGGGTAGTTCGATAGAAAAGTCAGTTTACCCGTAATAAACGCCTTTGAATGATCTTCATTCAAGATTCCAGGCATACTGATCGCAATTCCAGTATATTCAAATGGTAATTCACAAATGGATTGAACGATTTTATCTGCCGTATCTAAAGTAGGATATCCCCCTTTTTGTTGGATATTCCCTGACGCATCGCATAATCCATATTTAATATTGGTACCACCAATGTCGATCGTTAAAATCATAATTTTTGCGATGTTGAAATTGTGTAACTATATAAATCGCCACGATAGTAACACATTGTATACTCTATCTTTTTCTTCTTTTTATCATAAGAAACACGCTTACGAGCTAAAACAGGCTGTCCCTTACGTATCTTCAGAGCTAAACAGATTTCTTCACTCGGATTAATCGCAGAAAACTCTTCATCTATTCTTGTCGGTGCGCCAATCACTTCATAAATAGACTGTGTTTGTTCTTCCATATTCAAAGGTATATTTAAACTTAAAGGAAAATAAGACACAAAATACACCAATAACACATCATCTGCGGTACGAACTCTTCGAACGCAATACATCATTTCTTCGTCCAAGCCAAACAATTCTCTTGTAGCTTCATCCGGAATTTCTTTTGTGATGTGAAAAGACTTAGTTCCCGGCGTTCTTCCTAAAGCTGTCATTTCATCTGTAAAACTACGGATATGCGACAACTCCTCTTTGATTTTAGGTCTATATGTCACAAACGTACCCTTGCCACGTCCACGCTTTACCATACCTTCCTGTTCTAATTCAAGAATAGCTTGTCTTGCTGTAATTCTTGAAACATCGTACATCTCTTGAATTTCCATTTCACTGTCAACGCGATCTCCTATAGCCAAGACTCCATCTTGGATATCTTTTTTGTAGAACTCCTTTATTTGTTTATAGTAAGGAAGATGACCCGACGTTGTATCCAACTTATGCATAATTTGATCTCCTTATATATTTGTTATAACAATTATAGGATATTTCTTCTTTGCTTGTCAATTTCAATCCATTCATCTAATGTCATTGGCACATAATCGCTATACATGCAAAAACAATTAATAAGTTGGCAAGGCACACCCTCTAATTGGCCATCACTGATTCTTGGGTGTTTTTGTTGATGAATATACTCTTGATAAGCATCTAAAAATTGCTGATCTTGCGTCGCATGAATATGCCCATGCAACATAAATGTTTTTGGGTTTCCATCCTCATCTCTTCGATATTGTCCGTTATAGCACGCAATTGGATAATGAGATAAAACTACTTTTCGTTTATTCTCATTTAATTCCGCATAATCTTTGATCCAAACAAATCGCGAAGCATCAAAGTTTTTATCATCCAAGAAACGATCATGATTTCCACGAATCAAATAAATTTTTCCCTTTAATTCATCCAAAATCTCTGTTGTTTGACTTGCGTTTCCCCATGAAAAATCTCCCAAAACAACAACTTCATCATTCTTTCGAACTTTACTGTTCCATTGATCAATCATATATTCATTCATTTGCTCGATGTCTTCGAAACCTCTTTGATCCATCTTTTCATTCAACGAACGATGAAAAAAATGTGTATCCGCAATATAATAACGCATCTTTTAACTCATCCTTTCAAATAGAAAATAGCGGAAGACCCGCTATTTTATCATACACGCAAATCCTTCTTGTTTATAAGCACTTTGCGTCTTTTTCAAACTTACATAATCCGATTGAGCTTCACCCTTATCTAATAAGCCACTTTCAATCAGCGTATCTATATTTGCTGTTTTAAAATTCATTTCCAACGTCACTTCAACCTGCTGTTCTTTTAATTCAGTAGATACATGAACGCCTTCAATCGAATTATATTTATCATCCAATGAAGAATTGATCTTAGATTGAATCTGTTCAGAATTCATATCTTCTGTTATACCTAAATCTGAAAAGCTCATCGCAAACTTCTGTGTCATCTTTTGAATCTTATCCCCCGCAGCTTCAAAAGTAACTTGTTGCGAAGAATCATTCTTACAATCAATTACCTTTACTTTATTTGTCTTTTTTACTGTTACCGGCGCCTTTTCAGTTGATTTACTCTTTTGATGCGTAAGATCACTCACTTTTGTACAGCCACAGAGCAATAAACATGCACACAACAAATATTGAACTCGCATAAGTATTCCCCCTTACGCAAATCATTTTATCATGAAATCAAATGTTCATCCACAAAGTTCGAAAGTTCATTCAAGCCAGCCTTAAATAATTTACTATCTTGAGCCAAGCCTAAACGAAAATAATATTCCTTATCAAAACACGATCCCGGCACAAAGAAAACGCCTTTTTCTGCCAATAATAATTTTGCAAACGTCTCACTTTTTAAATCAAAATAATACTTCAAAAAACAAACCGTACCACCACTTGGTAATACACATTCAAACGAAGGATTATCTTTAAGCCATTCATGAACGATATTTTTATTTGTTGAAATAATATTTTTAGCCCTTAAAATCAATTCATCCTTATGCTTAAGGGCAATCCATCCCAATTTGTCCACTAAAGGACCTGTAGAAATCATTGAATAATCTCTTCTTACATTGATTTGATGAATCACATACTCATTGGCTTTGATCCAGCCAAGGCGTAATCCAGCCAGTGAAAACATTTTACTTAAACTTGATGTTGAAATTCCATTCTCGTATAAATCACTTATAGATACTTCCTCATTTAAGCCACGATATACTTCATCACAAAGAATATATGTATTATAGGGTTTACACAATTCAATCAATGCATTTAGAAACTCATTAGAATATTCTGTCCCCGTTGGATTCGAGGGATTATTTAAAATAATCATTTTCGTTGATGAATTTAAAACACCTCTAAACTTTTCCACACTAACCTGCCAATCCATTTCGTCCAATTCAACCAAATGCACTTTACAACCAAGTGATTTTGGAACATCCACAAACTGCTGATATCCAGGAACCACACTAATGACTTCATCTCCTTTTTCTAATAAAGTGTTCATCACCAATTCATTTGCCTGCAAGCAACCTTGTGCTGTTGTGATATTGTCAATTGTTCCATGCTCATATAAAGATAGGATTTCCTTTTTCAATTCAATATCCCCAGTGACTTGACCATAATCTAATATTAGATTTGAAAAATCAAAGTCTTCCAAATCCAACAATTCCTGTAACGTAAGAGATTTAACACATGTATCCGTCATATTGTAGATGGCATCATTTTCATAATCATTCATCCATTGTTCGACTTTAAAATCAGGCAATCTCATTCGTAGAATACCTTACTCAAGAAATCCTTTGCACGTTCAGACTGAGGATTTTCAAAAACTTTTCACTCGTATTCTCTTCTACAATTTCACCTTGATCCAAGAAAACAACTCGAGTGCCTACCTTTCTCGCAAATCCCATTTCATGTGTAACCACAACCATTGTCATACCTTGCTTACCTAGATCCTTCATTACTTCAAGCACTTCCTTGATCATTTCTGGATCTAATGCACTCGTAGGTTCATCAAACAACATAATATCTGGATTCATACATAAGGCTCTGGCAATCGCTACACGCTGTTTTTGACCACCAGACAAGTTATTAGGATATGCATCTTTCTTTTCTAATAATCCAACTTTATCCAAATACTCTAAAGCTGTTTTTTCAGCTTCTTCATCCGTTTTATTTAAAACTTCTACCTGTGCTAACTTACAATTTTGTAAAACCGACATATTTGGAAACAAATTAAAATGCTGGAATACAAATCCCATACGATTTCTTTGTGCACGAAATTTCTTTTCATCATCCGGATTCATCCATTCGTTATCCATATAAATTTTACCTGTATCCACATGTTCCAAGCCATGAATACAACGTAACAACGTACTTTTCCCTGAACCACTCGGACCAATCAACGAGATAATATCCCCTTTATTGACTTCTATGCTCCCATTTTTTCATAACATTCTTCGACGTCATTCCATTTTTTCTCTCTAAAATATAACTGAATATTAAATTAGCATTTTAATTAAAGCTTTTTTAAATCATACATACTCTATAATCTAACCATATAAAACGCAATATAAAAAGGAAGCAAAAAGCTCCCTAAACGATTAGTTCTTTAATGCTTGTAATGGCGCAGGAATTCTTCCTCCACGATTGATCATGACATCATTTGAAATCTGAGAAATTGGCATGACAGGACCTGCTCCTAATAAACCACCAAAGTCTAGTTCTTCACCAACATCTTTTCCAATCGCAGGAATCACACGTACGGCTGTCGTCTTTGTATTAACCATACCGATTGCAGCTTCATCTGCAATAATTCCTGAAATAACACTTGCACTTGTTTCTCCTGGAATTACGATCATATCCAATCCAACACTACATACTGCCGTCATAGCTTCTAATTTTTCTAATTTTAATGCACCTGTTCTTGCCGCATGAATCATACCTGCATCTTCACTTACAGGAATAAAAGCACCAGATAATCCACCAACATTACTCGTTGCCATAACGCCGCCTTTTTTAACAGCATCATTCAACATGGCTAAACAAGCCGTTGTTCCATAAGCACCACAAGTTTCTAATCCCATTTCCTCTAGAATATAGGCAACACTATCACCAATAGCTGGAGTTGGAGCTAAAGACAAGTCCACAATCCCAAATGGAACACCCAGTTTTTCACTCGCAACAGTTCCAACCAACTGTCCCATACGCGTAATCTTAAAGGCTGTGCGCTTAATTAAATCTGCAATCTGATCCATACGCAATGATTTATCGGCTTTACTTAATACAGCACGCACAACACCAGGGCCAGATACACCAACATTAATTACACAATCGGCTTCACCTACACCATGGAAGGCACCAGCCATAAATGGATTGTCTTCAGGCGCATTACAGAATACAACAAGTTTAGCTGCTCCTAAACAATTGTCATCCTTTGTATATTCAGCACAACGCTTCACAATACGCCCCATCTGCGCAACGGCATCCATATTGATACCTGCTTTTGTACTACCTACATTGACACTAGCACACACATGCTGCGTCTTTGCCAAGGCTTCAGGAATAGATTCAATCAATTCATTATCCCCTGCTGCATATCCTTTTTGTACCAGTGCAGAATATCCACCAATAAAATCAACCCCTAATTTTTGAGCACAACGCTCTAAAGTTAATGCGTATTCAACTGGATTTCCCCCTGAACAAGCCACTAACATCGCAATTGGGGTTACACTAATTCGTTTATTTACAACAGGAATACCATAAATCTTACTAAAATCGTTTCCAACTTTTACTAAGTCTTTGGCTAAGTGGCAAATCTTTTCTTCTACTTTTTGACATGACACATGAATGTCTGGATCCATACAATCCAGTAAACTAATACCCATTGTAATCGTACGAATATCCAAATATTCTTCGTCAATCATCTTTATTGTTTCTAAAATTTCATTTGTTTGCATAGGAATACCTCATTAAATTTTGTGCATAGAATTGAAAATATCCTGATGCATACAACGAATGACTAGATTCTTTTCTTTTCCTAAGTTTTCCATTTTCTCCGCAAATTCATTTAATGGAATGCTCATTTCATCAATCGCAACCATCATAGTCATAGTGAACATAGAATCTACGATTGTTTGAGTTACATCCAATACATTTAGATTGTAGTTTGCGCATTCATTGGCAATCATAGCCAAGATTCCTACTTTGTCTTTTCCAATTACACTAATAACAGCCTTCATCATCTTTCTCCTTAAAATTTGATTTCGCATTTTTCAAAGCGTATAAGCTCATATGGTTCATATGCACTCTGGATTCCTTGCACATTCACATCATATTCACTTGGCATAAAGGATACCTCATTTTGTTGATTTAGACAATCCTTAATACTTTGGCTTTGTTCTTTTGTCAAAGTATGTGACTTCTTGAAACAAATGTCATTTGCCTTATCAACCAATACAATTTCTACATCTAGACGATCACTTTTAAACAAATGCTCTTTCCAATCACACTCTTGAACATTGAAATAAAAATCACTGGAATCAATATCGCCACCTTCAAGCACAAATACGGCAATATCGTTTGTGTAACAAAAATGAAGATCAATACCACTATTCAACATATCAATTTCCTCCTGTGTCCAATCTTCATCTTTTATTACTAGCATAAAACGGTTTTCTACATAGTCCATAATGGCACCAAAATCGATGTCATACGCAAATTTTTCTTTTTTATTCATACCACCATTATAAAGATTATCTTAAGAAAAAGCGAATCAATTTCTTCTTCAGTTTTGTATAAGGCTGATAACGCATAGGTAAATCAATGATTCTTTTTTTATCCACAATACTCTTTGTATGACTAAACGTATCAAAACCACGCTTTCCATGGTATGAACCCATCCCACTTTCGCCAACACCACCAAAGCCCATATTACTAGTAGCTAAATGAATCATAACATCGTTGATACAGCCACCGCCAAAGGATACTTCACTCGTTACTTTCTTAGATACTTCTTTATTATTTGTGAAAATATATAAAGCTAGTGGGCTAGGCATAGAATTGATTTTATTTATAACAACATCTAAATTTGAATATGTCAATATTGGCATAACAGGACCAAATATCTCTTCCTGCATAATAGGATCTGAAAAATCCACACGATCCAATACCGTTGGTTCAATTTGTAGATTATGATGTTTTCCACCATAGACAACCTTATCCATATCAATCAACCCTAAAATCCTCTTATAGTGCTTTTCATTAATAATATGACCATAATCATCTAAGCTCGCATATTGACGCTTAATTTCAAATATCACGCATTCGATAAATTGGTCTTTTATAGATTCGTGTACCAACATATAATCTGGAGCTACACAGGTTTGTCCACAATTCAAATATTTTCCAAACACAATTATTCGTGCCGCCAATTTAATATCTGCATCTTTATCTACGATACAAGGACTTTTCCCTCCCAATTCTAGAGTGACTGGCGTTAAATATTGACTCGCCTTATTCATCACAATTTTTCCTACACGTTTTGATCCTGTATAGAAAATATAGTCAAATTTTGAATCCAATAATTTAGAACTCACTTCACTATCTCCAAGTACACAAGCCACATATTCTGGATCGAAATATTCTTCAATCATATCTTTGATTACTTGTGATGTGTATGGACTAAATTCACTAGGTTTTAATACCACCGTATTTCCAGCTGCAAGTGCATCAATCAAGGGGTCAATAGAAAGTAAAAAAGGATAATTCCAAGGACTAATAACTAACACCACACCATAAGGACTCGGCTTTTCAAAACTACGCGACAAAAATTGAGACAATGGTGTATATACATTCCTTTCTTTAGCAAACTTACGAATGTGTTTTACCATATAAGTCAATTCGCTTAAAGCTAACCCAACTTCGCACATATAAGTTTCAAAATTTGATTTTCCGACATCCATTTTAATAGCTTCATTAATTCTGTCTTCATAAGCTAAAATCGCCTTTTTTAAAGTTTTTAAGGCATTTATTCTAAAATTAATATCTAGAGTTTTATGTTGCTTATAAAATTCTCTTTGTTTTAAAACGATTGGATCCATACTTAATCCTCCACTACAAAATCATACACTTTTTCTAACTCTTTTACACCCCATAAAACTGGAACTGGATATAATGGATTGGCTTCATGATCTGCGTAAATAGCCAATTTGTGTATATCCGATTTTTTAATTCACTAAATGTAGATGAGATGCCAAAATACTTTTTCATTAAAGTGATTTGTTCAATAAAACGCTCAGCCCCAACCTTATAGGAATCATTCGCATTACAGATGCCACAATACAGAGCCATTTCATAGAGCTTCTTATACACACTTTCTCCATATTGTTTCAATACAACATCAAGTAATGTTGCGTTAGCTAGTCCATGCGCAATATTATATTTTCCACCTAATGGATGAGCAATCGCATGCACATATCCTACATAGGATACTGTAAAGGCATGCCCAGCATAGTAGGCAGCATCGAGCATATTGTTTCTAGCTTCTAAATCATTTCCGTCCTCATACACCTTATATATATTCTCAAAAATTAGTTTTGTAGCCTTTAACGCATATGCACGCGTCTTCTTTGTAGTCGAATTACCAATATAAGCCTCAATCGCATGGGTTAAAGCATCCATACCAGTACATGCCGTAATAAATGGAGGCAAGGATAAAGTGGGGTTTGGATCCAAAACGGCATAATCAGGAATCAAATTAAAATCATTGATCGCATATTTATGACGTGTTTTTGAATCTACAATGACAGCCGCAAGAGTTGTTTCACTTCCTGTTCTAGCTATGGCAAGTACACAAATCAACAATGGAAGTTTCTTCCATATCTTTAAAATTCCCTCCATCTTTGATAGTGGTTTCTTAGGACGAGCAAGTCTAGCACCAACGGCCTTAGCACAATCCATGCTAGATCCTCCACCAAAACCAATTAAAGCTTGACAATTAGAAGATAAATATAAGTTTTTTGCTTCCTCTACATCATCACTTGTAGGATTTGCGACCGTCTTATCATAAATGACATATGAAATAGAATGACGATCTAAGTGTTCACACATACGATTTAATATTCCTAATTGATGCACAGTAAAATCAGTAATAACCATCACTTTAGATATATGATTATCCATGCAAATATAAGAAATTAAAGATGTACTCTTTAATATTTCAGGAGTTCGATAAGGTAAAATAGGAATCACTAGTTTAAAACAACTCTGAAAAATTCGACAATATATTTTCTTGAATGTATACGCAAAGTGCCACCGTTTAGTTAACTTTGTATACTTTATATTCATTTGTTCACTTTTTCAACTATAAAAAATATGGACACGTTCATGTCCATACCTTTATGCTTTCATCAACAGCCTTTCAATCGACTCTTCACTTACTGAGAAGATGGATGCGATACTTGAAATACTGAATCCTTTGTCTACCATTGTTTGATACATTTCAAGTTCTTTTTTCTCAATGCCTTGTTCAATGCCTTGTTCTATGCCTTGTTCAATTCCTCGTTCAATTCCTTGTTCAATGCCTTGTTCGATTCCTTGTTCGATTCCTTTTCTTATCCCTTCAGCTTCCCATTCCTTTGACTTTACTTCCAGCCATCTCTTTTCAGCTTCACACATTTCAATCTCCTCCTTTTCCTCTAATTCTTCTAAATCCAACCATTCTACATCCGTTAATGTCTTGACGACTTTTAACACACTGCTTTTCACAAGCCCAAAATGATTACTCGTTCCTTCATAAATAGACTGATCATAAATACTTCGACATATATAGAATAGATTATACACATCTTCTTCATTAAAATTATATGAAGTATTTCCTGTGATTTCAATCAAATTCATTTTGTAGTCATGGAAACAAGCTGTAAACCTTTCATCCACCTCTACAAGTTCTGATAGCTTACTAGCTGCATTCCAAGGCCTTTCACCTGTATAGAATACCAGAATGTTTACCATAGGTAGTTTTTCTTTAGCCTTATTCTTCTTTGACTTCTTTAACATTCGCTCATACGCTACAAACTCATATACTGCAGCCCTTACAACCATGGACATGTCCACATAACTTTGATTCTCAATAATGAATGCACTATAAAGATTTCCATCATTGTACTTACGAATCACATCCACATGCTTTTCTAGATCCATATTCGAATCATTCATCTCTGAATCAAGTTCCATACAGTTTTCAGGTTTAAGAACTCTTTCTCCATCAAAGAAGTACGCATTAAAGAAATCGACAAAATAGGTATTGTTTTCTAAAAATTCCTTCATAATTTTGTCTTTTGATTTATTCATGTGATTTCATATACGAAATAAATTGAGGTTTTCCAAAAAAGATGTATATTTTGATAATTTCACATAATTCAATCGGATTTCACAATATTTACCAAAGTTATACTAAATTTATGACAACATGGAATGTTATTCTATAAGTGCCTTAAAGATAAGGCAATGAATATAGAAAATAAACCAATATTCATATCTCTCTCCTAAAAAATAATAATAAACAAAAAGGAACCATTCTAGACGCCAACACTAGAATGGTTTTCTTATTATCCTTCATATTCTGTTGTATATTCATTGTCTATCGCAAACGAATGATCCATCGGACCTGAGCCTTTGCCCAAATCAAGCATTGCTCCTAATGCCCCAGAAATATAGTCTTTTGCTCGTTTTACCGAAGTATCTAAATCATATCCCTTCGCAAGATTTGATGCAATTGCGCTCGACAAAGTACAGCCCGTACCATGTGTATTTGAATTATTGATACGCTTCCCTTTAAACCAAGCATATGAATTGTTTCTATACAATAAATCATTCGCATCATTGATTTGATGACCACCCTTAACTAAAGTAGCGCACCCAAAATTTTCACTGATTTTTTTTGCCGCTTCAACCATACTAGCCTCATCCGTAATTTCCATTTCAGAAAGCACTTCTGCTTCCGGAATATTTGGAGTAATCAAAGTAGCTAAAGGCAACAATTCTTTTTTCAATGTTTCAATCGCATCCTCACTAATCAATCTAGCACCACTTGTCGCAACCATCACAGGATCAACGACAATATTTTCTGCCTTATATTCCTTTAGTTTCTTTGCGATCATTTCAATCAAACTAGAACTTGATACCATCCCAATCTTTACCGCATCCGGATAAATATCTGTAAATACCGCATCTAGCTGTTCACCCAAAAATTCAGGTGTTACATCCATAATACCCGTTACTCCCAATGTGTTTTGCGCTGTTAATGCCGTGATTGCACTTGTTGCGAACACATAGTTAGCACACATGGTTTTAATGTCTGCCTGAATGCCTGCTCCCCCACTCGAATCACTTCCCGCAATCGTTAATGCACTTTTCATTTAAATCTCTCCAATCTTTTATTTTAATCACTTTAAATCCGACTTTTTTCGCCACATCTATACAATAATCTGCATCCTCAAACACAATTATATCTTCTGGTCTTTGGTTTAAAACTTGTGCACATGCCAAATAAAAATCCGGATCATCTTTTGACTTATTCACCTTTGAACAAGTTATAATATCTTCAAAATAATTCAACACACCCAGTCTATTCAACGCAATTTTTACAAGTTCTTCATCACAACTTGTACCAATCACATTAATCGAATCATAATGTGAAATAAACTCTTTAAACCCAGGCATAAGGTTCACTTCATACTCATAAAAATCTGATATAAAATTCAATACCTCAGAAATGATTCGTTCTTCTTGTTTACTGATTTTATAATGATTCTTCAAGTATGTTGCGCTCTGTTCTAAACTCATATCTGAAACAATTTCATCAAGATTTTTTTCGGGAACCATTCCCAAACTTTGAACATATTGACTTGCCAAAGTATTCCATACTTCCATTGAATCCAGTATTGTTCCATCCACATCAAAAATTGAATAATTCATATTCTCTCCACCAAGAAAAAAAAAGCTGCAGAAAACCAATCTGCAGCTCACTATCAAAAAGATATATTCCCTACGTTGGTATTATCCAAATCAGGTTATAGGGTCTAGGACAAACCTACTCTTAGCCTAAAATCTCCCCTTTTTTAACAGCAATATTATAAGTCTTTCGTCGCAACTAAATCAACACCCGTACCACAAATATCAGAAACAATTACATCTTCACGATGCACAGGTGCCTTCACAACCACACGGTTCAATTCCTTCATAACATCAAAAATCTTTTCCTTTGGAATATCCCCGTTGGTTTTCACGCTCAATCTTTCAATCTCAGCACCCACAATTTTCACAGTACTTGTCACAACACGAGTTGGATGCGTACACTCTTTCTTTCCATAGATTGCACCTCTAGGACAACCATTTCCAGTTACTTTATAATCATTTTCTTCATCAACCTTTAAATGGCAACCCTTAGGACATGTTATACAAATTAACTCTCTCATTACGCATCCTCCTCAATAGATACAACCAATTCTTTATCTGCCTTTTCAAGCAATATTTTAGGAATTGATATCTTCTCCATTTCACTTGGAATCACATGTTCCTTTTTAAATTTCGCAATGATTGTATCCCCATCCTTCACGACAATATTTACCTGTTGCGTTGGTCTTCTTACACGGAAAGAAAGCTCAACACTCTTTTCTACATTATCCTTACGAATATATTGAGGAACTACATACGAAATATTATCTCCATTTATCGTCCTTACGAAACGATCCTTAGATACTTCGCCATTTGAAACATATCGACCAGCACCCATTCCAGCCGTTTCACTTTCCAAACTTACAAAATCCACTAAATCATGCACATGCACAACATTACCTGATGCGAATACCCCTTCCATAGAAGTCTCCATATTTTCATAAACAATAGGGCCATGTGTTCTAGAATCCATTTCAATCCCTAAATCATTTGACAACTCATTTTCTGGAATCAATCCAACAGACAACAATACGCAGTCACAATCAAATTCCATTTCTGTTCCTTCGATTGGATTTCTATTTTCATCCACCTTAGAAACAACAACCTTTTCCACTCTAGACTTACCCACAATATCCGTAATTGTATGACTTAAATACAATGGAATATCATAATCATGTAGACACTGAACAATATTACGATTCAAACCATTTGAGTACGGCATAACCTCAACAACAGCTAAAACTTTTGCGCCCTCCAAAGTCATTCTTCGCGCCATAATCAAACCAATGTCACCACTACCCAAAATCACAACTCTTTTACCTGGCATATACCCTTCAATATTTACATATCGCTGAGCTGCACCTGCCGTAAACACACCAGAAGCTCTAGTTCCTGGAGTCGCAATTGCACCACGTGTTCTTTCTCGACAACCCATATTTAAAATAATAGATTTAGCCTGTATCATTAAATATCCATGAATACTACTTGAACAATACACCATTTTATCTGGCGTAATCTCAATTACCATTGTATCCAATAAGATATCAATATCTGTTTTATCAACTTCATCAATATACTTTCCTGCATATTCAGGACCTGTTAATTCCTCTTTAAAGTGGTGTAAGCCAAAACCGTTATGAATACACTGATTTAAAATCCCACCAAGTTCCTTATCACGCTCAATAATCAAAACGGACTTGGCACCATTTTGTCTTGCGGTGATTGCACTGGCAAGACCAGCAGGGCCACCACCGATGACTACTACATCATACCTATTATTCATCACCATTCTCCTTTGTTCTTCCACACAAAATATAAGAACCGTTCTTATCCAAAACAATATCTAACTGACTAACACCCAACTCATTAGCTAGAATTTCCTGGACTCTAGGTCCACAGAATCCTGACTGACATCTTCCCATGCCAGCATTACATCGACGTTTGATTCCATCTAAACTAACTGGTTTGGGACTTCGACGAATCGCATCAAGGATCTCTCCCTCACTAATGGTTTCACAACGACAAATAATACGACCATACTCAGGATGTTTTTCAATATATTCTTTTCTTTGTTCATGTGACATTTCTTTAAAACGAACTACTTTTCTTGTAGAAACATAATTCTTTTTTAAATTTAAGAAATAGTCTTTTTCCTGCATCATTCTCACAATGTCTAATGCGATTGCACTCGCACTACTTAAGCCTGGACTTGCCATTCCGGCAATCAAGAAGAAATTATGTATATCTTTATCTTCGCCAATAATAAAATCTTTTGTATCACTTCTTGCACGCAATCCCGCAAACGTACGAATATTTTCTTGAAGCTTCATATTCGGTACGGATTTAACCGCATTTTCACGAATTATTTTTAATCCTGCAGACGTTGTCGAATAATCATCCGCATCCGTATTTGTACTTGTAGGACCCACAATTAAGTTTCCATCTACTGTAGGAGCTACCAATACACCCTTACCAATCTTTATAGGGCATTGGAAAATAACATGATGAACCATGTTTCCTTGTGACTTATCTAATAAATAATATTCTCCTTTGTTTGGCGTAATCTTATAATCTGGTTTCTTAATAAGTCCAGTTACATGATCACACATAACACCCGCACAATTTACAACCAATGGAGCTTTGTATGTATCATTCACAATAAAGATATCTCCATCTTTTTTTATACTCGTAACCTCTTCATTCAAACGAAGCTCTACACCATTTTGAATTGCCACTTCACTTAATGCGATCGCAAACTGCCAAGGATTGATAATACATGCACTTGGCGCATATAAAGCGCTTGTACAGTCTGAATTTAAATTGGGTTCCATAACAGATAGCTCAGGCTGTTTAATAATACGCTGATTTTCAACACCATTTTGTACACCACGCTTATATAACATTTCAATGGTCCTATCATCCTCTTCACTAAATCCAACAACCAAAGAACCAATATTCTTACATGGAACATCTAAATCTTTACATAAAGAAGGAATAATTTTATTACCCCAAATATTATATTTTGCCATCAAAGTATTTGGCTCTGGATCATAGCCCGCATGAATAATTGCACTATTGGCCTTAGTTGTTTCATCGGCCACATCATTATTTTTTTCTAACCACAATACTTTTCCACTATATTTACTCAATTCAAAAGCTAAAGAGCATCCACTGATACCCGCTCCAATTATTATACAATCGTACATAGTTCGCACCTCTTTCAAAGTTACGATACGCTTATTTATATTTCATTTCAAATGTGTAAAAAAGTCCATTTTATTAATCAAAATATTGATTAATAGCTAGACAATCAAATAAAATGGTGTAAGATAAAAATAGATATCGATTAATGATTTGATTAGTAATCGATTTATTAATCAAAATAAATCAAAAGAGGTTTATTATGGGAAAAAGAAATAAAGTAACTACACGCGATATTGCCCAAGCCACAAATGTATCGCAATCCACTGTATCTATGATTCTAAGTGAGAATAAGAATGTATCTTTCAAAGAAGAAACAGTAAATCTCGTCAAAAAGACAGCCAAACAAATGGGATATAAAAAGCCAGAAGTTAAAAAAAGGTATTCAAACGCAAAAAATACGATTGTCGTGATTTGTTCCAACTTATCCAATTCGTATTATTCTATGGTTGTTTCAAGTATCATTGAACAGGCGAGTAAGACAAAAACACAAATCTTTACTATTTCTACATTGCGAAAAGATGATCTTGAAAAGCACGCCCTTTCCAACTTAAAACTATTAAAACCATGTGGAATCATTCTTCTATATCCCCCAAAATTTGTTGATGAATGGAATACACTTTCCAAACAAATACCGTGCATTATTATCGGGGATAAACCAAAAAAACTTGATTGTGATTCCATCGAACTCAACAGTTTTAAATGTGGTAAATTATTAGGTACCCATTTAAAACAGTTAGGACACAAAAAGATTGCGTATATATCAAGTCCATTAGATACAACGGAAATTGGGCGAAACGAAAGATATGAAGGAGTTAAAAGTGTCTTGTCAAATACACAAGTATTTTTTAACTCGTCTAAACAATTTGAATTATACCCCATCGAAAAAAGAGAATACGAAAATGGGTATCGTTTAACGAAACAAATCTTAAGTGATAAATACGATGCCTATATTGGAAATAATGACATGACGGCCTTAGGCATCTTAGCCTGTTTAAAAGATCACAACATTAAAACAAGTGTAGCCGGATTTGACAATATTCCGGAAGCTGATTTTCCTCAAATACAACTTACAAGTGTTGACCACGGTGCTTGTGAGAAAGGAAAAGAAGCTGTTGATATTCTTTTAGAACAAACAAAAAGCGAACGAAAACGTATCGTCCATATGGAATATGAACCACAGTTAATCATTCGCTTATCTACTTTTAATCGCAAGAAATCATCATCTCAATAATTTTATCATTCGTTTGAAGCATTCCTTGAGAACCAAGTGTTCCAATATTTTGAATTGTTTCATCCACACTATGAGCAACGATTCCATCGCCTGCATAGAATTGTTGCTTATTTTTATACATATAGTACCCCATAATACCAGCATCTACACTAGAAGCAATCTTAGCTGCACAACTAGCCTTAGCCCCATCACAAATCGTACCCGAAAGGATGGCTAATGCGTTGACAATCGTATGCTGAATTTCTTTATAGGTTCCATTATGTAAATAGGCAATACCAGCACCCGCAGCAGCTCCAGAACTAACAGCACCACAAAATGCCGATAAAGTACCAATACCTGTTTTAATGTAAATAGCTGTTAAGTTGGACAAAACCAAAGCACGATACAATTGTTTTTGCGTACAATCTAATTCTTTGGCATACACAACAACAGGCACACAACAAGTAATCCCCTGATTTCCACTTCCTGAATTGATCACAACTGGAAGTTCACACCCATTCATTCTTGCGTCGGATCCAGCCGCCGCATAAGCTTTGGCCCTTGTCTTTACACAATCTGAATCCATATTCAAGATCACATGACCAATGTTTGCACCATACGAATTATGAATCCCCTCATTTGCGATGGCCATGTTACAAGCGATTTGACGATCTAGTATTTCTTTTACATCCTCAATATCCACAGTTTGTGAAAAATCCCAAATCTGTTTCATAATCAAAGCACTGTGATCGGCTTTAAGTTCTAAACTCGTCGTCTTATCTTCAAAAATAACTTGCCAGTTTTTTTCAATTTGTACAATATTCGTATGCGTATCTACAATACGAACACTGGCGTGTTCTTGTTCATAATACACATGGATTTCTAAATCAAACACATGTCCTTGTTCAATGTGCTGCACGGTAAAATTTGTATTTTGAACATATTCAGGCAATTCTTCAATTTGTTCACGTGTTGCCCTAGAAAGCACTTCAAGTTTTGCGTCGGCATCTCCATATAGAGCTCCTGCAGCAGCTGCAACTTCAATCCCTTTTAAGCCATTTGTATGAGGTACAATAACACTCTTAACATTTTTTATAATACTGCCACTTGCCTTAACAACAATACGATCTGGTAAATGATCTAGCACTTGCGTTGCCTTAGCACACGCATAACTAATCGCAATAGGCTCTGTACAACCCATAGCCATCACTAATTCTTCTTTTAATATTTGTACATAAATCGAATATAATGAATCCTCTTTATTCATCTTCTTTCACCCATACACACGCCAATTTGTGATCTTCCATTTCTGTCATACCAAAATAAATTGTATCCTTTTCTTTTACGCCAAAATTCTGATGTAAAGCCGTTAGTACTGTTCCATACATCTTTCCATCTTGTATTCCTTCCAGACGAACCCAACATGCCTCTACATCTTTTCCTTCGTCTAGAAAATAAACCATGATATCATCTGGATACTCTAAATGTCTTGATGGATCCAACTCTTTATATAAACGAAGTTCTTCTAATTCCTTAGAAACTTCTGTGGCCTTTTCAACCATATCAATCTTATCCTGGAACAATTCCACATTTACATTATCCAAGATTTGAATATCCATTTCCTGCACATCAAAACGAGGAATCTTGCACGATACACCAATCGGTACAATGCGATATTCAATATTGCGTTTCTTTGTTTCCAAAGCTACGATTTCAAAAATAAAACCCGCATTATGATCGATATAACCATACATTAATGCACCATATAGATTATCTAGCTTTAACCCCATCTTCTCTAAAAGCTTAACCATTTTCATGCCATGGATTTCCACCATTTTCTGATCCATGTCACGAAAACTCATTTCATATACTTTCATCTACTCACCCTCATACACATCTTTTAATTCTTCAAAGTTATATTCCAACACCTTATTCAATTCAACGATATCTAAATCTTCATCTACTGGAAAATCCGAAAGTCTCATCTCATTGGCTTCGACATATTCTTTAAACAATTCCATTGACTGATAATAATAATTCTGAAACTCTTTAAAACCATCCCATATCGCAAAGCCACGACCATTGACCACATTCGCATCTTCTTCTATATCATCCACTTTTTCAACTTGAATTTCAATCTCAAAAGGCTCTTCTAAATCATAAACCATCTTAAATGTATCTCCCTCTTTGAAATCAGGCTGGATTGATGAAGCACAAGGTAACTTATTAAATTGTTCATCCTCACAATTTGGGCATACAAAAGGGATACCATTCACTTCAATCACAAAGTCCGCATATTCTTCAGACAAATAAGACGCTAATGTATAATAAGCTAAATCCGCTAAAGATAATGAGTTAGGTAAACTCATGTATCGATACATTAAATTATTAAACCCCAATACTTCTGTATATACTTTTATCATGATTGACTTACCTCTACTGAATAATTTCCAAAATGAATATTGGCTTTTCCATACTCTTTAACAAGTTCATAACGAATCTTTGCGAGCATATCAAAACCATCTAGACTTGTCTTACTTGGAACAACAACACGTAGATCAATGCCGGTTGTAGAAAAATTGATTACTTTTACTTCAATTGGAGTTTCACTTTCAATATCATATTCTCCCATTGTCTTTTCAACTAAACTCTTTAAAATATCTATCGCCAAATCAATATTCGTTCCATAAGAAACCTCAATTTCTAAATAGTTATTCTTTCGCGCATCCTGAAAAAATGCATTTTCAATCGTAGCCGAATTCAATGTTGAGTTTGGCACAATAATACGATTACTTTCATACGTACGAATGATCGTATGACGAAAACGAATACTTTCAACATACCCAATCAATTCACCTTGATTGACTTTAATTAAATCGCCCTCGACAAATGGTTTAAATGTTAAAATCATTAAACCACTACATAGATTTCCAAAGGCATCTTTAGCAGCAACACCTAAAACTAAGGCAACCACTCCACTGGATGCAGCAAGATAGGACATAATAGGTTTGGTCTGTTCAAATTGTCCAAGAAAAATCATTCCATTAATAAAAACCAAAACATATTTTATTAATCTGGCAAAACTTGCCTTATTTGTGACATCCTTTTTATATAATACTTTACGAATTCCTTTATAGATTCCAATAGAAACTATAACAGAACCAATAGTAACAATAACAATTGATTTCATCTAAATCATCTCCAATACAATTTTTTCTGTTCCTCTGTCGTCTGATCAATAAACTTCTTCTTTGTGTATAAAAACTCTTCTAAATCCATATAAATATGTAGAAGCATCGCCTTTGATTCAAATTCAATTCGACTTTCAGGAAGAGCCTCACTCTGTTTGTCTTTCAACATTTTATGAAGCGAACTAATTTGAGGCTGAGGATCATTTTTTTCATGAATAAACGGAATTAAATATTCAATATAATTCGCCAATTCATGCGCCTCTTTTGGCATTTCACGAATCTTTCGAATTTTATAATGCAGCATATGCAGAATATCGCACTGTAAAGCACGCATCTCAAAATAACGAATATAATAATCTGGCAAATTCGTAAACGTATTATCCTGATATTCCATCGCAATATGAATATATTTTTCAGCTTGCTCTTTAATATCCTCTAATTCTTTCCAAATTGTTGTATTTCTTTCCTCACTTTGAATATAATGAACAATTTGATACATCAAGCTCTGAATCTTGTCCTCCATATAAATCATACAAGAATTCAAATACTCTTCTTCTCCACTATAATCATGAACCAAATTCAATAAGAATGCGATAATGGCACCAATTAAAATCAAATAAAACTCATTCATCATGAAGTGAAGACTAAAATCCAAATAACTCAAGTAATGCACCGCAATCATCGCATTTACACTTAAAGTATTCTGACATTTCATTTTCTCACTGTACCCAACTAAGCACGCAATCACAAGCCCAAAGGCTATCCAATGGCTTGGAATAAGTTCAAAGAAAATAAAACAGAATAGAATTGTCACAAAGAATGTGGAAATTCTTCTAAGAACAAGCTTCACCGTCCCCCACTTTGTCGTCAACAAAGACAATAGTGCAATCGTTCCAGCACTTGTTGGATTATCCAACTTAAAAAAGTAGGCTAATATAATTGCGATGGCACTTCCTACGCCTATTTTAAGTGATAGTATCAATACTCTTTTTGTTTCTCTTTTCATATGCTTACATTTTATGCGAAATCAAAAAAAAGGACAATAATAAATATCATTGTCACTTCTTATCTAATACATCCTTTACTTTTTGTTTACCACTCTTCAACAAACGAGCCACTCCCTCTTCACTCATCTTTAAACGATTTGCGATATCCTTCTCTTTCAATTTTCCTAGACAATGCATGATTGTCACTGTCTTTTGATTTTCTGGCATCTCATTTAAACAATCATCCACATCCGATTGTCGATATTTAGGCAAGCCGCGTAAAGCCGTAGTTACACCTGTATGTTCTTTAGCCTGCATATACTCACGCAATTGTTTATTCAACAAAACCGTGATCCACTTCAAAAAATTCTTATCATCACTCAATTTATCCATATTCATAAATGCGTATGTATACGTTGCCTGTAAAATGTCATTGATTTCTTTTTCCTCTAAGCCAATATAACGCTTATAAATTGTTTGTACCAAATGATTTCGAGTCAATGAAATAAGCTCTTTCTTCGCATACGCATCTTTATTTCTTACACCCATTATTATCTTTTTATCTATATTCATAGTTTAATCCTTTATATATGTTATTTTTAGTATACAACACATCATTTGATAAATCAAAAAAGGCAATCCAACGATTGCCTAAGCTCCATAATATTCATCTAAAGTTAAGTTATTCTCATACAAATACGTTGCCAAATCTACACCCACATAACGCAAGTGCCAGCTTTCAGGTGCAATTTTTGTTTTGTCTTCCTTATCATCAGGATAACGCAAAATAAAGCCATATGTATGCATATTTTCTAACAACCAATTATAGTGCGAATTATATCGAACGGCATCTAAATCACTACAATCATTGTCCATACGAATATCAACTGCTAAACCAGACTGATGTTCACTAAACCCTGGTCTTGTCCAATAACGATCCGCATATTCTTCGCCGTAGCTTGCAGCTCCATTATTAAATAAATCTGTTTGGTATGCATAAGAACGATAAGCTGAACAAGCATTCAAAATAAATCCCTCGTTTGATGCCGCCTCGATCAACTTTTCAAATGCCTCTGCCGCTTCTTTTCGCATGCGCACATTCTCATTTTCACCACTCGAAGGTACCTGAACTAAATCACTTGGTTCATAATCTTCTGGTAATCCTGAATACTTATTCACAAGAATATAGATTGAATCTAAATCCGAAACTGTTACTTTATTCTCATATGGGTCACCACTTTGATCTATTTTTTTCACCTTTGGTAAATTTGTTTGTTTCTTCTTATTCTCTTTTTTTGTTTCTGTTGTCTTTTCTTGTTTAGGTTCACTTACCTGATTATCACTAACTTTTTTTGCGATTATCGAAATCAACAACGCAATAATCAAAAGTAATACAAAAATCACAAAAACCGCTGACTTTCTTACTCGTCTTCTTCTCTTCAAATCCAATCCCTCCTCTATACCGGTATAAACAAGACTTTATTATATCCACCACAAATCATGCCTAATGTTGCGCTTTCTGCATTGGATAAATCATATTCCTTGATCATAACTTCTTTACATTCTTTGGCATCTAAAATAGCCTGATATTCGACTTTTCCTCCGCCAATCGTATCAATGACTCCATCTTTATGCACTAACATCATACTGCCGACCCCCCTTGGTGCTGACCCCTTTTTATCAATAATGATACATAAAGTTCCATGAACATTGGATTCTAATAATTCTTTCGAAACACTCGAACTAAACTTTGCGTTTTTTATTTCAATAAGCTCCGCTAAAATACTGATTGATATCTCAGCAGGCGTCTGTGCCTTAATATCTAAACCAATGGGAGCATGCACATTCGATACTTCTTCCTTAGAATATCCTTCTTCAATCAAAGCATCAAAAGTCTTTTTTACTTTTCCCTTGCTTCCAATCATACCCAAATATAAATGAGGTTTACGAATCGTCTTTTCTAGACAAAGACGATCATCTTTATGTCCTCTTGTCACTATCACATAACAAGCATTCTCTTCATCTGGCAATACAGAATACATTTGATCATAATCGATACAATGAATTTCATTTGCGGTTGGAAAACATTCCCGATTCGCAAATTCTTTACGATTGTCAACCACAATCGTATACAACTCTAATATACTAGCCATTTTAGCTAAATATTGACTGACATGTCCACAGCCTAAAATCACAAGCTTAGGCTGCATATTAAACCATTCCTTTTGGATTATATTCACATCGACATTTTCTTCTAATAAAACTCTTACACAACGCGTATACAAATCCATGGCCCCGTTCACATGAATCTTTACAGGTTTATTTAGTTTCTTTAAATAAGCACATATTAAATTTTGCATAATTCTAGGTGTTACAAGTTCATTCGGATCTAAATTTGCAAGTTCATAACGATGTACCACATCTTTTACTGGTTGATTTAATCCATTTAGATTTGAAATCAACACAACCTCATCCGTATCTGAATCAAGAACTGGTTCATTCACGTTTGGATATTTTAAAGGTAAATGCTTAGAACCATCTGCCTCAATCAGTATCACATCCACCACTTGTTTTAATTGATTAAACAACTCTTCATCTAACGCCTCAATTTTCAAGTCACCACACCGATTTCCCGCATGACAATATCCATATGTTTCAATTCTATGCATTATTTCATCATAACCAGGATCTACCAATGTATCTTCTTCAATCAACATATGCGTCGTTGTACACATTAAAACGGTTTTATTCATAGAAACATATTTATCTTTTAACTCACGGATATACGTTGTTTTTCCACCTGAACCAATTACACTAATGATCATTTGAAATCTCCTGAATTGCACGCACCACAAAATCCACATCTTCTATTGTATTTTGAAAAGATACAGATAAGCGTACAATTCCCTGTTCTTCTGTTTTTAAATGTTTATGCATTAATGGAGCACAATGCGCTCCACAACGTGTCACAATACCATACTTATAATTCAATAAGTCGCTCACATAAGCACTATCTTTACCTGGAATATTCAAAGCCACAATAGGCGTAGAATTTTCTAAAGATGAATAAAACTCTACATCCCCTGTTAAACCTTCATATAATTTTTGAAGTAAAAAGTGTTCCTTTTCCACAATCGCTTTTTGATGTGATAAAACATATTGAACCCCTGCATTTAAAGCTGCAATTCCTGCAAGATTCTGTGTTCCCGCCTCTAAATGTTCTGGATACGCCTCTGGCATTTGTGGATTAAAAGAATCTATGCCCGTTCCACCAGAAATCAATGGCTTTACTTCAATGTCCTTTACGCAAAAACCACCAATACCACCAATCCCTAATAGACCTTTATGGCCACTAAAACATAAAACATCAATATTTTCCATAGATACTGGTATATGACCTGCACTTTGAGCCGCATCCACCATAAAAAGAATGCCACATTCTTTACAATACTTTCCAATGGAATCCACATCAAAAATTTCACCTGTCACATTTGAACTGTGTGTCACGATAACCATTCGAGTATTTTTTTGAATATGGCATTTAATATCCTCTAAATAAGGAGCACATATCGTTAATGTGATTATTCCCTTTTCTTCTAACTCGTATAAAGGACGAAGCACACTATTGTGCTCCGCATACGTAGTGATCACATGATCATTTTCTTTTAAGATTCCTTTAATGCAAGTATTTAAACTCTCGGTATTTCCACCATTTAAAATAACACGGTGAAAATCAGAGAGTCCAAAAAGCTGTGCAATATTTCTTCTTGCCGCAAAAATCAAACGTGAAGAATCCATATTTGAACTACGATTCGCATTGCCTGCCACACCTAATGCATCCATTACCGCTTGTTTGACTACATCTAGTTTTGGAAAGCTAGTCGCAGCCTGATCAAGATAAACCATGCAGTATCGCCTCCAAAACACCTCCACCAATACAACGTGCCTTGTCAGAAATTGTAAAACAATTCTGATATTCATCCACTCTAGGATCAATATCTGCCATTTTAAATCCAGATGTTACATTGTATCCATCCTGAATCAATCCTCTAAGTAAGCCTGACATGCTCGCATACACTGGTGTTTTATCGATATACGCAATAATTTCTCCTTTTTCAACGATATCTGTAATCTTTTTGACATTGTGACATACACCTGCACAAGGAGAATGAATCACTCTTTCTTTAGAATATCCCTTAATATTTCCAGGAACACCCGTATTTGGCAAAGCATGTCCCTGGTAGATCAGTCTTCCTAGATTATGTCCACGCATCGTTTCCACAACCACATGCACATCTTTGCCTGCACAAAAACCAGGACCTAAACCAATTGTGATAGGTGCCATATCTATTGTCGTACCTAAATTCTTCTTGGCAAGAATCGCATCCACCAAGGCAATATGTTCTATTTTAGAAATCGTTTCACCATTTGGATCTACCATCATTGCGACTTGATTTTTAGCCATCACTGCTTTAGCTTCTTCTATCGTTGAAACTAAAACACACGTCATATCTTCAACCGTAAATTTTCCTTCATACACAGCCTGACAAAAGGCAACATTTCTTCGTATTGCGCTTGGTTTTTCAACTTCTAGCACCAATACTTGAAATCCACTTTTTACAAGTTTATATATTGTCCCTGTCGCTATGTCTCCTCCACCACGCACAATAACACATTTATTCATAATCCTTATGGCTTGATAATTTTATCAGCCTTCTCCATTCTTTCTACAATATCATACATATTTGTGACTGAACCAACCTGAAGTTCTTCTTTTAAATGGAAGAAATCCAAGCAAGTTCCACAACTTACAATTTCTACTCCATTATCCGCTAAATATTTTAAATCTACTAAAGTTTCACTCTTTGTCGTTGTGATTTTTACACCCTCATTATAGAAAATCATTTCATCTGGCAAAACATCTTGTTTTGTCAAAGAGAAAATAAATGATTTCATTAAAATCGCACCTAAATCCGGATCTGAACCCATCACATTACTTGCGCACACAACAACCATTTTAGGCTTAGCCAAGCTGCAGTCCGCATATGTGTATTCCACTTCAAAATCTGCTTCTTCATCACCCTTTGAAATTTCAACAATATAATCCTTACCCTCTTTTTTAGAATTTACCGTATAATTCTTTACTTTCGCAAACTTCGTTAAGTTTTCAACCGCAATCTCATTATCCACAATTGTTGAAACTACATTTTCTTCTTTTAAAGCTTCCTTTGTCTTTACAACTGGAAGTGGACACTCTAAGCCTCTACAATCTAAAGTTTTCATATCTTCCTACCTCTTACATATACATTATATTCATTTTTCTCAATGACTTCACCCACAACATACAATTCAAGATTATTTTCCTTAAAATCTTTCTCTAGCATTTCTAAATCCGCTTTAGATACACTAGCTAATAAGCCACCACTCGTTTGTGGGTCAAACAAGATTTCTTCTGTAAAGAAATCACAATCAAAACTAATCTTGCCCTCTACACTATTGCGATTGGTCTGGGCAGCCCCACTTAAATAAAATTCTTCGACATACTTTTGACAGTCATCAAAATATGGAATCGAATCCTTATAAATCACTGCACTATTTTTTTCGTCTAACATCTCATTTAAATGCACCAACAAGCCAAAACCCGTTACATCGGTTAGAGCATGCACATCATATTTTTTTAAAACATCACAAGCATACTTGTTTAATGTAGTCATACTTTTAAAGACTCTTTCCTGCATTTCTTTAGAACAATCATTCATACGCAACGCATTTAAAGTCAAACCAACACCTAAAGGCTTCGTCAAAATCAAGACATCCCCACATTGTGTGCCATTATTTTTCTTTACGTCTTTTGGATTTACCAAACCAGTTACACTCAAACCATATTTAATTGAATCATCACGAATGGAATGCCCTCCAGCTAGTGCACACTCAGCTTCAACCAGCTTAGAATTTCCTCCTTCAATGATTTTACCTAAAATATTCAAATCCTCATTGTCTGGAAAACACACAATATTTAAAGCTGTTTTAGGCGTACCATTCATCGCATAAATATCACTGAGTGCATTTGTTGCTGCAATCTGACCATACAAATATGGATCTTCTACCATAGGTGGAAAGAAATCCAAAGTAGATACAAGCGCATGATTCTCATCGATTTGATAAACTGCCGCATCATCCCTTGAATCAAATCCAACCAAAACATTACTGTCTTTATAAGAATCAATTTTTTCTAGAATATGACTCAATTTCTTTGCGCCCAATTTAGCACTACATCCACCACTCTTACAATATATTTTTTCATTCATCAAAAATTCACCCTTACTATATCCTCATACAAAACATTTTGTTCTTCTAAAAAGAGTTTCCACTTTTCCTCATCTAGATCCTTCGACATAAAACACATGCCACATCCTGCCTTAACACAACTTGGAACAGGTATCATACGCCCGTTTTTTGTCTTAGACTCCAAATCTAGAACATCTTGAATACTTTTAAAAGTAATAATCAATACTTCCTCTTTATTCATTTTCAAATACTTCCTTAAACACTTGTTCGGAATACATTTCTATTTTTTCTTGAAACAATTTATATTTACGTACCAATTTTTTTCCTTCTAAAGTCAATTGCGAGCCTCCACCAAGACTTCCACCACTCGTCGTATGAACCAGTTCATAATCCAAATCTTCTTGAGCTCTTTTGATGATTTTCCAAGCCTTTGAATTTGACATTCCCATTTCTTTATAAGCCTTTGATAGAGAACCATACTTATCGCATAATTCCAATAGTTCTACAACGCCCTTGCCAAAATTTGGTTCATTATTACCAATTTGAATTTTTAGTTTATATCTCATTTTCCAAATCCACAATTTGGATATGTGCAAATATCACATCCTAAGCACAATCCACCTTCACCTAAATCACACAATTCTTCATATGTCACTACATCCTTGGCAAGTAAACGACAAAGTACTAAATCAAATACCGTTCTTTTGGCATACATAACACATCCGGGAAGACCAACAATTGGGACTTCTCCTTTATAAGAAAGTAAAAACATAGCACCAGGAAGAACTGGAGAACCATAGCTAATTATATTGGCACCTGTGTTCTTGATTGCGAGTGGCGTTCGATCATCTGGATCCACACTCATTCCACCTGTACAAAGTACAATATCTACCCCTTGTGTCAATGCTTCATTGATTTTTTCTGTCACCATTTTATCGTCATCATCACAAATCGCATGATACACCATTTCACAACCAAACTCAGCCAATTTATCTTGAATAACTGGTGTAAATGTATCTTGAATTCTTCCTTTATACACTTCACTTCCTGTTGTGATCACAGCCGCTTTCTTTAATACAAACGGCTTAATTTCAAGAATAGGAGATGTGATGAGTGATCTAACTTTATCCATCTTTTCCTTTTTAATCACCAAAGGAATAATACGCATACCCGCAAGTTTATCACCCGGATTTACTACTGTGTTTCCATGTCTTGTTGCGATCATCATCTGTCCAAATGAATTTACTGTAAACAAAGCCTTACGATCTACTTTCAACAACCCGTGAATCTCACTTTTTAATTCGATTTTTCCTTCTTTGATCTCACCATACGACATGTGTTCATTTTTACACATATCTAGTAAAACCATAGCCGCATCATTTTCATGCATCATGCTCTCGTCATTTTCCCAAACATATAAATGTTCTTTTCCAACTGACAACAATAAAGGAATATCTTCTTCTGTCACAATATGACCCTTACGAAAAAGGGCATCTTTTGTGACACCCTTAATGATTTGCGTTATATCATGACAAAGTACATGCCCTACGGCATCCTGTGTCTTGATTAATTTCATCTTATTCTCCTTTTTTAAATCCGTATTTTTTGAATACTTTTAAAGCTTTATCGCTCTTTAAGAATTCAATCAATGAATTGGCTTCATCTTTATGCTTTGTACTAGATATATGGCCAACTGGATATAGTACTGGTGTAGCTAATAATGAATTATCGCACTCTGCCACTACCTCTACTTTATCACTACTTGCAGCATCTGTCGCGTAAACTAAACCAATTTCTGCATTTTGTGTTTCAACTTGAGACAATACTTCCGTTACATTTCCCGCTAAGCTTAAACGATCTTGAATTGAATCCCATACACCTAAATTTGTCAAAGCTTCCTTTGCGTAGCTTCCTGCAGGAACTACTTCTGGAGTACCAATCGCAATAATTGAAGCATCTTTAATATTATCAAATCCAGTGACTGTTGTAGTGCTGTCTTTTCCTTTGATCAATACCAATTTATTCTCTAATACATTTGAAATCGAATCTGCATCTACTAAATCTTCATCTTTTAAAGCGTTCATCTGTGTTGTAGCTGCACTAAAAAATACATCGGCATCTAATCCTTTTTCAATTTGAAGCTGTAATTTTCCACTACTATCATATACACCTTCAATCGTTACATTTGGATACTCTTTTTCAAACATGGGAATCAATTCATCTTCAAATGCGTTTTCCAAACTTGCGGCTGCCGCAATTGTTAGTTTTACTTGTTCCTTTGATTCATTTGAACTACACCCATATAAACTTATGGCCATGACCCCAGCCAATAAAACACTTAAGCCTTTTTTCATACGATCTCTCCTAGTTTTATTTTATATTTAAAATCACACAACTCACTTACTTCCTCTTCATTGTGTGATACAAAAACAACCGGTTTTGAAATTTGAAGCTCACTTTTAAGTTCCCTTAATAAATCTTCCTTTAAATCTTCATCTAAAGCACTAAATGGTTCATCCAATAAAAGAACATCTGGTTCATAAGCCATTAAACGAGCCAATGCCACCCTCTGTCTTTGTCCACCGGATAATTGTTTGGGATATCTTGAAGCAAGTTCACTAATTTGAAATTGTTTCATCACTTTCCTGACCACAATATCCACATCATTTACTTTTCTAGCCCTTAATCCCACACTAATATTTTCATATACATCCATATTGGGAAATAGAGCATAGCTTTGAAACATATAGCCCACATTTCGTTTTTGAATCGGTACATTTATTTTCTTTTCTGAATCAAATAAAACACGATCATTTAATACAATCCGTCCTTGATCTGGCGTTTCAATTCCAGCTATACATTTTAATGTCATACTTTTGCCAGACCCTGAAGCTCCCATAAGCCCTGAAATATTGTCGTTCACTTGAAAGGAAACGTCTAAATCAAATTCTGCAAGCTTCTTATATATTTGTACTTCCAACATTTAGAAACTCCTTTTCTTTCGAACATACAATTGATATAGATTCAACAAAATCACAGCTGTAAAACAAATGCCAATGATCACCCACACATAAAAGGCAGCTGATTCCATATCTCCACTCATCACTTCACTATATACAGCTACAGGAAGTGTTCTTGTCTTTCCAATGATGTTTCCTGCAAGCATCGCCGTTGCACCAAACTCACCTAAGCCACGCGCAAACGCAAGGACACCACCACTAATAATTCCTGGTAAAGCATTGGGAATCAACACTTTCAAGAAGATGTTCCATTCGCTCATTCCTAAAGTTCTTGCGGCATACACTAAATCCGTATCCACTTGATCAAAGGCACCCCTGGCATTTCGATACATGAGTGGAAATGAAATAACCACCGCTGCGATCACAGTCGCACTAAAGCTAAATGCGATGCGAATGCCAAATGCACTCATAAAAAATTTTCCTATAGGTTGATTTACGCCAAAGATCATCAACAAGAAAAATCCAGCTACTGTAGGTGGTAAAACCATAGGCAAAGTAAAGATTCCATCAAAGACCATTTTCAAAGCTTCGCTCTTTCTTGAATAAATCCACCATGCCGCCAGTAAACCAAGAATAAATGTGATCACAATTGTGATACTTGCCGTTTTTAAAGATATCCAGATTGGAGTTAAATCTAAATTACTTCCTTGCGCACTCACTCGCTTCACCCTTCATAATTTCTAAGCCATGTTTTAATGGTCCTAAAATAATATCTAGACTTTCCTTTACTGCCTTAGGACTTCCTGGCAAGTTAATAATCAAAGTCTGATTTCTTAATACACTTGCACCACGAGACAACATGGCCTTATTTGTATATTTCATCGATTCATAGCGCAATGCTTCACTAATACCTGGAACATTTCTTGTCATAACTTTCATTGTGGCTTCTGGCGTCACATCACGAATACTAAGTCCGGTACCTCCGGTTGTAAGAATCAAATCATTTTGGCAACGATCACTTAAATTGATGAGTTGCGAAACAATTTCATTTTCATCATCCGCAATCACTGTCACACTTGTCACATTGTATCCATGTTCTGTCATGATCTTTTCAATTAATGGACCACTCTCATCTTTTCTTTGTCCAGTACTTGCCTTATCACTTAATGTCAATACGGCTACACGCATTCTAGAATCTTTATTTTCAATGACTTCAACGGTATCTCCAACGCAAATATGCCCACCATGTATTACACGCGTAAATACACCTAGATGAGGCATAATACATTGACCAACTTGATGATAGATTGCACAATGCGAATGACAGCTTTTGCCTATTTGCGTCAGTTCTAGTAATACATCCCCAATCTTAAATTGTGTTCCTACTGGATAACTTGTGAATTCAATACCTGATACAAGTAAGTTCTCGCCAAAGGCACCATCCTCTACATCAGCTCCTTTAGCTTTAAATTCTTCACGCTTTTCATAAGATAATAAAGAAACTTGGCGATGCCATTTACCCGCATGCGCATCATTTTCTAATCCATGATTCTCAATAATATCAATATCTTGAACCGGATGTTTTTCTGTTCCTTTTTGTTTACTAATACAAATAGCTTTAATTATTCCTTCCATACAAAATCTCCACTTTTTCCACCTGATTTAGAAACCAAATGTACATTTTTGATTTCCATATCTTTACTTACAGCTTTACACATGTCATAAATTGTCAGAAGACAAACGTTTACACCTGTCAAAGCTTCCATTTCTACACCCGTTTTTCCATTACACTTCACGGTACAGTAGGCATAGATCAAACAATTTGCTCTATCAACATCAAAATCAATATTCACCTTATTGATCATTAAAGGATGACATAAAGGAATTAACTCACTCGTCTTTTTTACACCCATAATTCCGGCAATACGAGCTACACCTAATACATCTCCTTTTTTCATGTCGCTCTGCTCAATTTTATTTAGAATTTCTTCATTTACCAATATACTTCCAACCGCACAAGCACTTCTTGAAGTAACATCCTTTTCACTTACATCCACCATGCATGCATTTCCATGTTCATCAAAATGTGTTAATTCCATTTTAACCTCCAATTTCATTCATCACCGTCGACGAATGTTCTTCTTCAAAATGATGTTCCTTAGGCTTCTTGAATATCCACTCTTTCATCACTTTTTCTAGTTCTTCCAAATCATTTAGATAAGGTTTTAAATCCACTCCATCACTATGGAATAAACATAATTTCAATCGTCCTACACTACTTAAGCGCACGCGATTGCATTGACCACAAAATTTATTATGTAACGCTTCAATAAAACCAATATATCCCTGAAACTCTGGTATTGTATAATAATGAGCTGGTCCATTGCCAAGCTTATTATTATATGCATTTAATGTATAATTCTTTTGTACATATTCAATCAGTTCATTCATTTTGGAGTTTCGATCACTATATTTTAGTGGCATCAATTCAATGTATCGCAACGCAATCTTTTTATCTTTGATGAGTTCTAACATAGATTCAAATCGAGAAAGCGAAAATAGATTGTCCACAACACAATTCACTTTCACAGGGATTCCAATCTGATAGGCATATTCTAGATTTGAAAGAACCTTCTTCAAATTGTTCTTTTTACATATCTTCAAATATTCAGATTCATCGAGTGTGTCAATTGAAAAGTTAATACAATCAAGCCCTATTTTTTTTAGTTCATCTAAATCTGTAAAAGAAAATAAACTTCCATTGGTTGTGAGAGTTACTTGTTCAACTCCATCCAATTCTTTTAACCTGCGAATAAAATCAATATAGCCTTTACGAAGTGTGGGTTCCCCACCCGTGATTTTAAATCGAGTGATTCCTAAAGTAATGGCACATCTACAAATATCTAAAAGTTGTTCATACGTCAATATATCTGAATGACAAAGATGTTTTGAAATGTCTGGCTTGCAGTAGTAACAAGCATAGTTACATCTGTCAGTTAATGAGATTCGCATATAATTTATATTTCGACCAAATGAATCTTGCATAAAATCCTTCCCGTTATTCTCAAGTGAGAATAACCAACTGATTCAATTTTATCATTGAGTTCACATTTTATCTACTTTAAAATGAAATTATGAAACGGTGTACGTGGTGTAATCTAAACAATCCAAAATATATTGAATATCATGATTATGAATGGGGAAAACTGAATACAGATGAAAAATATCTATTTGAAATGTTGATCCTTGAATCTTTTCAGGCAGGTCTTAGTTGGCAGTGTGTTCTAAATAAAAGAGAAGCTTTTAAAGAGGCTTATGAAGATTTTGACATTGATAAAGTGATTGAATTTGATGAAGAAAAAATAGAACAATTAAGAAACAATCCTAATATCATTCGTAACAAATTAAAGATCAAAGCAAGTATTTCAAATGCGAAGATTTTTAAATCCATTCAAGAAGAGTATCAAACTTTTTATAATTATTTATGTACTTTTACACATGGAAAGATTATCTATGAAACAGGAAAAACTACATCGACTCTTTCAGATTCCATATCAAATGATTTAAAAAAAAGAGGCATGAAGTTTGTAGGAAGTACCATTATATACTCCTTTCTTCAAGCCATCGGTGTGATTTATTCTCATGAAAAAGATTGTTTCTTATACAAAGACTAATCCCATGTTTTCCAAACATTTGGTTCGTAGCCTACTGTCGCCAATTTGCAGTTACGCACGATTGGCGTTTTTAATATGTGCTGATTGAGATACACTTTATCTTCTTTATTCGACAAGTAATTCAACATTGTCAATAATTCTTTATCCTTAGCCTTTGGATCAATCATGGAATCAATGCCAACTTGTCTAAGCACACTCTCAAATTCTTTCTTACTCATTTCTTTTTCGTCTAAATTAATAAACTGAAACTTAATATTTCTTTCTTTAAAATAGCGTTGTGCTTTCTTTGTATCAAAGCATTTGTTTTTCCCAAAAATCTGTATATTCATCGCATTAACCTCTCTACCCTTTTTTGTACTTCATCATATAGTGCCTCAATCTCAAATCCCACATGAAAGTGTCCATCTTCATATAGAATTTTACCATTGACCATAGTACATTTTACATTGAATTTAGATCCACTGTATACAATATTTTTTGCGACATTGTTAATTGGCTGCATATTCGGTTGATGTAGATCTAAAATAATTAAATCTGCCAACTTTCCAACTTCTAAGACACCACAATTTAAATGTAAAGCTTTCGCAGCATTCACTGTCGCCATTTTCAACACTTCGTAAGCATCGACTGCAGAAGCATCCTTCTCTTTATATTTAGCTAGTCCTGTCACTAAAAACATCTCTCTAAACATATCTAGACAATTATTACTTGCCGCACCATCCGTTCCTAAACATACATTGATATTTCGTTGAAGCATCGATTGGATTGGAGCTATGCCACTAGCTAGTTTTAGATTGGATGCTGGATTTGTGATGACATTCAAATGTTTTTTGGCGAATAAATCTAAATCATGCGTGCTCATATGTACGCAATGAAATGCACCTCCACCATAGTCATATACACCTAGATCACATAAGTATTCAATAGGGCTGCGTCCCGTCTTTTCTTTGCATGTATTAACTTCATATTCTGTTTCACTTAAATGTATATAAACTGGCGCTTTATATTTATGAGATAAGGCTGCAACTTGTTGAATTTTTTCTTTTGAATTGGTATATTCATGACTAAAACCTAGTATATAAGAAATCAAACTATTTTTTTGATTGTATGCATTGAAGCAACGTTCTACATCTTCTACAGATAGACAAAAATCATTAACTGCACCACATAATACCGTTCGATAATTCATATCAAGACTTGCATGTACAATTGCTTCAGGATTTAAATACATGTCAAAATTTGTAGTGATTCCACTCGTTAGATATTCTAATATCGCAAGTTTTGAAAAGAAATAAATATCTTCTTGTGTTAGTTTTTCCTCAATCGGAAATACCCTTTCCTTTAGCCATTGCTGCAAAGGCATATCATCGGCCATTGATCTTAAAAAAGTCATTCCAGAATGAGTATGCGCATTAATAAATCCTGGCATAATTAGATTCTGGTGTACATCTATTTCTCGGTCAAAACAAAAAGTAGAAGTTTTCACTTTTCCTACATATATAATCTTATTATCTTCTATCCAGACTTCCCCTGAAAAAACATCAAAATCCTTCATTGTCAGTATACGTGCATTATAAAATCGTGTGCGCATAGGCATTCCTTCTTTCTGATTTAATCATCCCACAAATGGAATCAAAAAGAAGAAATAACTTTTGATTATTTCTTCTTAAAAATCGATTTTATTAATTCGATAATCGCAACCACAAGCAGGAATATAAAGGACATCGCAAAATAGCCGACCAAACCTGCCAAAATATCGTTGAAGTCAATTTCGCCTGTATGCGAATACCATTGGCCTATTTCAATCGCAAACGTAATAACTACAAGTACAGTAAATACGTAGAACCAACTAATTAAAACAGTTAAGTTCTTTTTAGCCATCCACTTAAATAGTGGATAAATCACAAGAAGCATTCCGATACCCAACAAGCCAATAATCAAGAAGTGAAGTTGCTTATCAGATAATTGTGCTTCAAATGAGTCATTCATACTCAAGAAATAGGTATGTGTCTTATAGATGATGTCAATCAATAAGTCGACAATCTTTTTTAAAGTTGAAGTACTATCTGTCATGCGAGCATTATACATGATATCGTTCAATATTTCAAATTCCAAAAAATTATACTATTATTGTGTTAAGGAGAATTTTTTATTATGAAATACGATTTTACAACTCTTTTAAATCGAAAAGGACATGATGCCCTTGCCCTTGATGTTCTACCTATTAAAGATGTAGAGGTAGACCCAAACTTTTCTACAATCCCTATGTGGGTTGCAGATATGAACTATCCTGTTTTTGAAAATATTCAAAAACAAATGATTGAAAGAATCAACGAGCCTCACTTTGGATATTTTGAAATGCCAGAAGATTACTATAAAGCCATTCAATTCTGGCAAAAAGAAACACATGGCATAGATGTGGAAAAAGAGGCTATCGGATATGAAAATGGTGTTCTTGGTATTTTGTCCAGTGCACTTGAGACTTTTAGTGCTAGTGGCGAACCCATTTTAGTGCAGTCACCATGTTATATTGGGTTTATTCACACATTGAATAATTTGGGAAGAAAAATTATTGATAGTCCGTTAAAAAAAGAAGATATCTGGACTATGGATTATGAAGATATTGAAAGGAAGATTATCAAACATAATATCCATTTTGCGATTTTCTGTTCCCCACACAATCCAACAGGAAGAGTATGGAAAAAAGAAGAAATCCAGACATTTATGGATATCTGTAAAAAACATGATGTTTTAGTCTTTAGCGATGAAATCTGGTCCGATCTAGTACGTAAAGAAAACACACATATTCCTACGCAATCCATAAGTGAAGATGCCAAGAAAAGAACGATTGCGGCCTATGCCCCTAGTAAAACATTCAATCTTGCAGGTTTAGTCGGTTCATACCATATTGTTTACGACAAATATCTTCGTGATCGATTAAATAAACAAGCCTCTTTATCTCACTACAATTCGCCTAACATATTAAGTGTTCATGCTCTTATGGGTGCTTATTGTAAAGAGGGATTGGATTGGGTCAATGAATTAAATGAAGTCATTTCGAATAATATAGATTATGCACTTGATTTTATCCACAACAATTTCAAAGGTATTGAAGTCATTAAGCCAGAAGGAACATATATGTTGTATCTAGATTGCACAAAGTATTTAGATACACATGATATCACGATGGATGAACTTTTAAAGAAAGGGGTTCACTATGGTGTATGTTGGCAAGATGGCCGTCCATTTATGAATCCAAATACAATTCGAATGAATTTAGCTTTACCATCAATTTTAGTGGAAGAAGCATTTTCTCGCTTAAAGAAATTTGTTTTTTAATAAAAAAAGAGGAATCTGATTATGAAAAGTACAACCAAAAAATTAGTATCTTGCGCTTTATGTATCGCCCTAGGCGTATTACTTCCAATGGCCTTTCACGTGATTCCAAATGGAGGTAGTGTATTTTTACCAATGCATATTCCTGTATTGATTTGTGGCTTATTTTGTGGAGCTCCCTATGGTTTGGCATGCGGAATTATTACACCATTTTTTTCAAGTATGACAACAGGAATGCCTCCAGCCATGATTTTGCCCCAAATGATGATTGAACTAGCTGTATATGGTTTAGTTACTGGCTTGTGTGAAAAACACATCAATTTCAAAAACGAAATGCTCAAATTATACATAAGTTTAATTATTGCGATGCTTGCAGGAAGAATTGTGAATGGCTTAATCAACACATTTGTACTAAGTACACAAGGCTATACACTATCTGTATTTATGACGGCAAGCTTTATCACTTGCCTTCCTGGAATCATCATTCAATTGATCATCGTTCCAATTTTAGTTCGTATACTAAATAAAACAGTAGCCTAGGCTACTGTTTATTTCATTTCAATCAACTCGTATTCTCGATTTCCCAAACCAATCTTTTGAGCATGTTCTAAACAAGATTTCCATTCTGATTCAGGTGTAGAATTTGTGAAGTGGTCATGATGATCACAGAAGTTTGGATCATGTAGATGTTTATCTAATTGTGATCCTGGCATTGGTTTTGCCTTCATACATAAATCTACACAGGCTTGATCTAGGGCAAGTGGATCAAAAGATGCCAACATTCCAATATTTGGTAAAATTGGTAAATCATTTTCGGCATGACAATCACAGTTTGGTGAAACATCCACAATCAAAGAAATATGGAAGTTAGGACGTCCATCCACAACAGCCTTTGTGTATTCAGCCATACGCTTATTCAACAATTCATTCGCATTATAGTTATTGAAGGAGATCGCATCAAAATTACATGCCCCTAAACAGCGTCCACATCCAACACAGTTTGTTTCATTGATATACATCTTATGTGTTGTTTCATCATATTCCAATCCATTATTCGCACATTCTTTAAAGCATTGTTTACAACCACGACATAGCTTTTCATCAACATGTGGAGTACCTGAACAATGTTGTTCTTTTTTACCTGCACGCGAACCACATCCCATACCAATATTTTTAATGGTTCCACCAAAGCCTGTTGATTCATGACCTTTAAAGTGTGTCAAAGAAATAAAGACATCGGCATCCATAATTGCACGACCTATTTTAGCTGTTTGACAATATTCTCCACCAACGACTGGCACTTCAATATCATCTGTTCCTTTTAGTCCATCTCCTATCAAAATTGGACATCCTACAGTAAGTGGAGTAAATCCATTTTGCCAGGCACACTCCAAATGTTCCAAAGCATTTTTTCTTGATCCTGGATACATTGTATTACAATCGGTCAAGAATGGTTTTCCCCCTAATTCTTTTACCACATCCACAATGGCACGTGCATAATTTGGGCGTAAATATGCAATGTTTCCTAATTCTCCAAAATGCATTTTGATTGCGACAAACTTTCCATCTAGATCCAAATTGGCAATTCCTGCTTTCTTAGCCAACAATTGCAGTTTTGTAGGTAGACCCTCACCTAATTTACGGGTATGAAAATCCGTATAGTATACTTTAGATTTTTCCATCGAATATCACCTCAATTTTATTTTACATTTCCACAAAAAATGATACAATGCAAAAAATGAAAAAGGAAGTGTGATTATGAAAGAATTATCAAAAAGAACCAAGACATTTACGGATTCTGTAATTCGTCGAATGACAAGAATCGCAAATGAATATGATGCGATCAATCTATCGCAGGGATTTCCTGATTTTGATCCACCAAAAGAAATCTTGAATCGACTAGAACAAGTTGCCCATGAAGACTTTAACCAGTATGCGATTACTTGGGGTGCCCAAAACTTTAGAGATGCCTTGGCCAAGAAACAATCGAAATACATGAATCTAGATTTAGATTCAAACAAGAACATCGTTGTCACTTGTGGAAGTACCGAAGCTATGATGGCAGCCATGATGAGTGTTTGTGATCCAAGCGATAAAGTGATTGTTTTCTCTCCATTCTATGAAAACTATGGGGCGGATTCCATCCTTTGTGGTGCTAATCCAATTTATGTTCCTTTACATCCACCTGTATTCAACTTTGATAAAGAAGAATTAGAAAATGCGTTTAAACAAAATCCTAAAGCTTTGATTTTGTGCAATCCAAGTAATCCTTGCGGAAAAGTGTTCTCAAAAGAAGAATTGGAATATATCGCATGTCTTGCCGTAAAATATGATACGTATGTGATTACGGATGAAGTTTATGAACACATTGTATATGCACCATACAAACATACATATTTTGCTTCTTTACCTGGTATGTTTGAAAGAACCATTTCTTGTAGTTCCCTATCTAAAACGTATTCCATTACAGGGTGGCGTTTAGGCTATTGTATTGCCCCTGAAAATATCATCGAACAAATCAAGAAAGTACATGACTTTTTAACCGTTGGTGCGGCAGCTCCACTTCAAGAAGCAGCTGTAGTAGGGCTTGAATTTAGTGATGCTTATTATGATGAACTACAAAAGCTATATACACATAAGAAAGATCTATTCCTCAATGGCTTAAAAGAATTGAACATTCCGCATACAGAACCTCAAGGAGCTTACTATGTCATGGTGGATATCAGTGAATTTGGCTATGATTCAGATTTAGATTTCTGTGTGGATCTCATTAAAAACGTCGGTGTGGCGGCCGTTCCTGGATCTAGTTTCTTTAAAGAGAAGGAAAATCGCTATATTCGTTTCCACTTTGCGAAAAAAGATGAAACCTTACTTGCCGCATTAAATCGATTAAAAGATATGCGTGCAAAAATGCCTTATAAAAAAACCGTTGGGTAGTAATCCAACGGTTTTGTCTTTTATCACAATCACTCACGAATTTTAAAAATGTTCAACACACATATTTAACGAAATTCACAAATGTTTATTTGTATGTTTTAACGAAAATGAGAAATGTTTCATTGAAACATTTCGGTGATTCCGTTGTGACTTTCAAAAAGCCAATTACTTCCATTAAAAGTTCACTATTTTTCCATTATTTATCATCACAAGATAAACAGACTCACCGAAGTGAGCCATTTATTAAAATTGAGATTTAGGATTCTTACCAAGAATAAAATCACGAATATCTGAACATAATTCATGAACATTATCTTCACCAAGATAAATCATATGTCCACTTTTGTATCCTTTCCAGAATACACGATCTTTTGGAAGTCCAGCATGATCCATTGTGTGCCATGCATATCCAAATTCAGTACATAGATCAAACCATCCATTCGCAAAGAATGCACGCATTCCTGGACGACGTGTCATTGCATAACGCAATTCTTCTGCGGTTGTACCTTTCTTTTCTTCTTTATCCCAATGCATATAATAATCAGTTCCTGGAATAAAGTTGCGGTCTAATTTTACATTTAATTTTGGAAGTAGATCTCCTGTAAATGCAGCATAGAAGAATGTATCGTAACGATCGGCTGTCGCATCATCCCACAATGCCTTTTTGATTTCATCTTGTTCGGGCTCTAATAATGGACGAGTCACACGACCATCATAACGAGATACAGCTTTTCCTTTTGTCTTTAATACTTCTTGACGATAGTCATCATCATCAATTTTTAAGCCATGACGAATCAAGTATTCTCTAGAAACACCTGTATAATAACTTACTTTTTCTAAGATATGTTCTTTTTCTTCTTCCGAAATGGCTTCTCCTTTATAAAGCGCAAGTACATAATCATGGTCTGCGAAAGTCTTTGCTTCTTTTACAAAATCTTCTACACTTTGATCAGTTGGATGATTGTGATACCAGTTTACACCTGCATATGTAGGAAATCCCAATACACTTGTTTCAACAGGTAAGCCTTCACCAAAGTATTTACCTACAGTAACCGTATTTCCAATAAACACAATACCATCAAAGGCAATACCATAGCCTCTTTCTCTTCCCATTGTGGCAGCAATTCCTGCAGCGACTGCACTACGAGTACATCCATAACTTTCGCCACATAAATATTTTGGTGACAAACCACGATTATAACGACGAACCCAAGCTTCAAGAACTGTCAATAGGGCTTCTGCATCTTGTTCAATGCCAAAGAAATCTTTCTTCTTACTTTCATCAATCAATACACCATATCCGGTTCCAACAGGATCAATCAATACGATATCCGCAATATCAATCAAACAATCTGGATTATCAATGACTTTATAAGGTCCAAAAGCACTTTCACGATCCACTTCATCATACTGCATACGACGCGTTCCTAAAAAACCTGCATGAACATACATACAACTCGATCCAGGACCTCCATTATACGCAAAGACAACAGGACGATCAGCTGTATCTTCTACATCGCTTCTAAAATAGGCATACGTGAAAATTGATGCGACTGGATTTCCATCTGGTCCATAGATGACATTGTCTTCACAAATTGTATGATATGGAATTTCTTTTCCTGACAATGTAATTTTTCCATCAGACTCAAAACGAGCGGGTTTAAAAGTATCTGGTTTAAAGCTTTCTGTTTTATACATAATTCGTTTCCTCCACAATAATTCCATTATAGAACGTAGTGAAAAATAGTCAATGTAAATTATTACATTTTTGTAAATAAAAATGAAAAGAGAGAAACTATTCATTTCCCTCTTCATCATACGTATCTAAAAAGTGATGTCTTGCATGATCATCCTTATAGGCAATCACGGTTTTAAGGCTTACATTTTCTACACTCTTAAAAATATTTTGCTCTACAAACGGATTGACTTTCTTCAATTCCTTGATTAAGTTTTTCATTTCTAAACGCTTTGACTTGGATTGTGTTAAACATGTTTCATTGGCACAAGCCTGAGTGAATTTGCATGCACACTGAATGAAATACAGATTGTTGTGTTTTGCCCAAATCTTAATATCATCTTCATGAATCAAGTATAGTGGTCTAATGACTTCCATACCCTTAAAGTTATTTGAATGTAACTTTGGCATCATCGTTTGAATTTGTCCCCCATAAAGCATCGACATTAAAATGGTTTCAATCACATCATCATAGTGGTGTCCCAAAGCTATTTTGTTACACCCTAAATTCTTGGCATAGTTATATAAATGACCTCTTCGCATTCTTGCACATATATAACATGGATTCTTTTCAATATTAAAAACATTGTCAAAAATATCACTCTCAAAGATTTCAATTGGAATATTTAGCTTTTTGGCATTCCTTTCAATAACCTCACGATTCTCTTTTGAATAGCCTGGATCCATTACGATATATTTCACATCAAAATGAACCGGTGAATGTTTATGCAGTTCTTGAAAACATTTTGCCATCAACATCGAATCTTTTCCACCCGAAATACACACCGCAATGCAATCGCCTTTTTTGACAAGCTCATAATCACGGATAGCCTTCGTAAATTTTGACCAAATCTTTCTTCGATACGTTTTAATAATACTTCTTTCGACTTGTGCACAAAAATCATCCGACACATTTGTGTTCATCTTATCCATAACGATTGAAACATACCCACCATCTACACTATACGCTTCATATTTTTCCTGCAATTTTTGTGCAACAACATCACTGACATAGCCTTGAGCGCAAACGACAATAATCTTCTTAGTTGAATCAAATTCTTTGGATAAAACACTTTCTCCACTTAATACAATACTGTTCTCGATTGGATTTTTAAAGGCTTCTTCGGCATCACGAATATCAATTAAGATATATTCTTCTTTATTTAATTGTTTTAATTGTTCTACTGAAATTTTCATGAGACTATTCTAACATAATATTGAATTTTTGGATGAAAAAGCGCAAAATATGGATAAAAAAAAGGAAGTTTGATTATGACACAAGATATGACACAAGGCAAAATCATGCCTATGTTAGTTCACTTTACCATTCCCTTAGTATTGGGAAATCTATTCCAATTAACATATAATGCCGTTGACAGTATTATTGTAGGCCACTTTGTTGGAAAAGAAGCTTTGGCCGCAGTCGGAATTTGTAACCCAATCACGACATTATTCATCCTATTTCTAAATGGACTTTGTATGGGTGCAAGCATATTGGTTGGCATGTATTATGGGGCTAAAAATGAAGAAAAACTCGCTCGTCAAATGAGCACAACCATGCTTGCAGGACTTGTATTTTCACTTGTATTAACACTGATTTGCATATTCTTTTCACCACAAACTCTTAAATTTATGCAGGTAGATTCATCTATTTTCAATATGACTAATACCTATCTCCAAATCATCTTTGCCGGTTTAGTTTTTACCTTTTTATACAACTTTTTTGCGAGTACACTACGCGCTTTAGGCGACAGTAAATCACCCCTATATTTCTTAATTATCAGTTCCATTTTAAATATCTTTGGAGACTTATTCTTTGTGGTCGTTTTACATGCAGGAAGTAAAGGATGTGCCATTTCTACTGTGATTTGTGAAGCTTTATGTTGCCTATTCTGTATTCTATATATACAAAAGAAAGTGCCACTTCTACAACTGGGTAAAAAGTGGCTTATCTTTGATATTTCATTATTAAAAAGAACCATTGCGTATGGCTGGGCAAGTGCAATGCAGCAGGCGACTGTACAACTTGGAAAGCTTGGTATTCAAATGATTGTCAATACAATGGGTGTATCGGTTGTAGCTGCCTTTACGGCCGTCAATCGAATTGATGACTTTGCGTATACCCCGGAACAAAACATTGCTCACTCTATGACAGCTTTAATGGCACAAAATAAGGGCGCCGGAAAGAAAAATCGTATGCAGGAAGGATTTCGTTGCGGAATGGTTTTAGAATCCATCTACGGTATATTTATCTTTCTAGTATGTTTTATCTTCGCAAAACCATTGATGTGTCTATTTGTACAAGATGAAGAAGTTATTATGCATGGAGTGACTTATCTACATTTAATTTCCATCATGTATATTCTTCCTGCCTTCACCAATGGAATCCAAGGCTTTTTTAGAGGGATTGGCGATTTAAAAATTACGCTCATTTCAAGTCTAGTGAATATGACAGTTCGAGTTATTGTAGCTGCCCCACTTGTATTTAGCTTACATCTAGGCATCGAGGCTTTACCATACTCATATCTAGCTGGATGGATGGGTATGTTGATGGCTGAACTTCCATTGCTTATTCGTACATACAAAGCTTATGAATAAGACTTGTGTATAATTTACACAAGTTTTTTGTTTTCCTTTTATATAAAGCATTTATTACAATTTGCACTATTTTTCCAACCCATATTTTTTTATTTTGTCCACTTTTCCAACCTTTTTTATGCCTTTTTGACAACTTTTCCAACTTTTTAATTCAATTATTTAGAAAACTTTAAGATTTATCACTAAAGAACCTTAATAATTATTCGTTATATTAATCATGGTGATACTTTATGACAAATAAAAACATACAAAACATAACACACTTTGGATTGATCCTTATGATTCTTATTTGCGTTTATTTCTTTTCCCAAGGATACTTCACAAATCCACAGCTTCTACAGGCTACACTATCTAAGGCAGGAATTTTGGCACCCCTACTTTTTATTCTTCTACAAATCATTCAAGTGATTATCCCCATTATTCCCGGTGGTGCATCAAGTGCCTTGGGTATTACAGCTTTTGGAGCAGTCAATGGATTTATATATAACTATATAGGTATTTGTATCGGATCCATATGTATCTTTTTACTTGTTCGTAAATATGGTCATAGAATCATTCTAAAATTATGTAAAAAGAAAGATTACGACAAATATATGAAGTATACATATGATCAAAATAAATTTGATACCTTCTTTATGTTAGCTATTTTCTTACCTTGTGCACCTGATGATCTCTTGTGTATGCTTGCAGGACTGACACATATGTCACTCAAAAAATTTGTCTGCATCATTCTTTTGGGTAAGCCATTATCTTTGATTGCCTATTCTTATGGTCTTACGCAATTGTTTCAAATTATCGAAAGGTGGTTATAATTATGTTATACATTGGGATATTATGTGCATGCATTGGATTTTATTTACATTATTAAAAGGAGAACTTTATGGAACATACAATATTAGTGGTAGAAGACGAACAAGGAATTCGTGAAGCTATCGGAATTTATATGAAGAATCAAGGCTACAATGTGATTCTTGCCGCAAATGGAAAAGAAGGCTTAGAAAAGATTGAAACAAACGATATTCATTTAGCCATCGTAGATATTATGATGCCTGTTATGGATGGCATTTCTATGGTCATGGAAGCAAGAAAACATCATGACTTTCCGATTCTATTTTTAAGTGCAAAAAGTGAAGATATCGATAAAATCACAGGTTTAAATATTGGTGCCGATGACTATATCACCAAGCCATTTCAAAGTATGGAGCTAGTCGCAAGAGTGCGTTCGCATTTAAGAAGATATGAACAAATCTTAAATCTAAAAAATGAGACAAAGAACGAAGATGAGTATATGATTGGTGATCTTGTGTTAAATAATACGACAAAAAGAGTGACGTTAAATTCAAGGGATATTAAATTAACGCCAAAAGAGTTTGATATTTTAAAACTATTGATTTCACACCCTGGGCAAGTCTTTTCTAGCCAACAAATCTATGAATTGGTATGGAAAGAAGAAGCTATCAACACGGAAACGATTATGGTTCATATTCGTAAATTACGTGAAAAAATCGAGGCCAACCCTAAAAAGCCTATTTATATTAAGGTTGTATGGGGGCAGGGCTATAAAATGGAGAATATACAATGAAAAAGAAAAATATTTTTTTAACAATACTATGTGCTTTATGCATCATTAGTTCTTGTATAGTGACAAGTTTTTATCCAAATGTTTCTACCGCTACTCCAACGAAGCTTCCTGAAACTTTAGAGCAGAATCTTACAGCTTTTATTCTTGCTAAAAAATTGGAACAAGATCCAAAGTATGAATATATTACTTTTGAGAAAGATACACCGGAAGATATTCAAAAGGATATAAAAAAAGGGTTAGACTCATCTTTATCTAGCGCAAAAAACATTTTTGAGAATGATCCAAACTTCTTTTATACGTGTGATGTAAACAATAAAATCACTTCAAAACAATTTAATGTGAATGTAAAGAAAAAAGATACAAGATATTATGATACTTTAGATTCGAACACTTTAAATGTAACGGATAATATTGTGAATCTTATTAACTATAACAGTGAAAAGTATTATGAATACTATGGTGGCACATATTATTGTGATGGAAAGCCATTTCCAGGCTATACACTTCATATGCCAAGTGATGTCGTATTAACATTCTATATTCCAGCTGTTTTAAATTATGATAATACAAGTCTAATTGACTTCTTAGATTTAGATGCCGATCAATACGCCTATTTCTTTATGACAGCCTTCTTGATTTGTAGTGCCATTATCGCTCTATATGTCTTCCTTAATAAATATGCGTATGAAAAGGAAGCCTATATCTTTAGACATGTGAATAACTGGTTATTTGAACCTGCATTTATCTTGTTTCTAACAATTGATGCCCTACTAGCTAGTGGTACATGCATATTAACTACCTATTCGATTGAAGGTACATTCTTACACATTCTAAATCGTTATCACATTGAATTGAGTCAGCCTATCGTATATGGAGTGAATATTCTTGCGTGGTCTATCACCTTATTCTTTATTGGTTTATCCGTATATTGGTTAAAATGTCAATTTACAGCATCGGTTAAAGACTGGTTCTTTCATAAAACATGGATTGGAAAATTCATTCTTTATTTCTCAAATAAAGTGGAACAAATCATTTCAACCGATTTATCGGATGAAATCCTTAAAAAGTATATTATTTTCTCAATATGTCTGATTTTGATTCTTGCGTTTATATCATTGCTTAACATTCCATTCTTCTCTTTCTTTATCGTCGTTATATCATTAATTGGCATCAGCATTGTGGGCTATAAGAAAATCAAAAATGTGCAAAGTCAATACCAAGACATATTACATATGACTGAAGATCTATCGAGTGGTAATTTTGAGAATATTAAGCCTACAGATTCTGGTTTATTCCAATCTTTAAACAATAATATCTATCAAATTAAGGATGGTTTTGAACAAGCTGTAAAAGAACAAGTACAATCACAGAATCTCAAGACAGAATTGATTTCAAATGTATCACATGATTTAAAAACGCCATTAACGGGTATTAAAAATTATGTAGAGTTATTAAATGATCCTAGTATTAGCGAGGAAGATAAAAAGAGTTATTTAGAACGATTGAATCAATACACCGATCGTTTAAGCATTCTAATCACAGATTTGTTTGAAGTATCCAAAGCCAATAGTGGTAATATTGATTTAGAATATTCTGATATTAACATCATTGAATTCATGGAGCAGGTATGTGCAGAAAATGAAGAGCTTCTACAAGCTAAAAATCTTCAGCTTGTGACAAATCTTCCAGAAAAAGAAATTCATGTATGTTTGGATGGAAACAAGACGTATCGTATTTTTGAAAACTTATTTACCAATATTTCTAAGTATGCTCTTGAAAACACACGTGTATTCTTGGATGTAAAAGACATTGGTAATTCGGTTATGATCATAATGAAAAACACTTCGAAAGAACCGCTTGATTTTGATAGTGATATTACCGAACGTTTTGTGCGTGGCGATAAATCAAGGCATGAAGCTGGCAGCGGTCTAGGTCTTGCGATTGTTAAAAGTTTTACCGAAGTACAAAATGGCACGTTTATGATTGAAACAGATGGGGATCTCTTCAAATCCATTCTAAGTTTTCATAAATCCTAAAATATGTAGAATTCTACAAAAAAAATGATTGTAGATAAAATAAAGTGGTCAAAAATCCTAAAGTAAAGGATACAGGCCACTTTTTATCTGTGTATCATTAATTTATAGTCAGAAAAAATGTAGAATTCTACAAAAAAAATGATTATAAATTGAATTATTCTTTAAATCATTTTAAAATGTAATCAGAAAAAGTGTAGAATTCTACAAAAAAGGTGATCAAAATGATAAAAAGAACTAAATACTTAAATCAACTTATCGCATTAAAGAACAACGGGTTTCCAAAAGTCATAACTGGACCAAGAAGAACTGGTAAATCCTATTTGTTGCATGAAATATTCACCGATTATCTTATAGAAAATAATGTACCTGAAGAAAATATAATTCTTATTGAACTTGATGATGATAAGAATGCCCATTTAAGAAATCCCATTGAGCTAGGAAAGTATGTACGTTCTATCACTAAAGATAAGAGTGACTGTTACGTCATTTTAGATGAGATTCAACGTGTTTTTACAATTGTTAATCCTGCATTAACAGGTGGAAAAATCAAATTAGCCAAAGCGAAAGATACAGAAACCATCTCTTTTGTTGATGTTGTATTAGGACTTTCTCATGAAAAAAACATAGACCTTTATATTACTGGATCCAATTCAAAAATGTTGTCAACCGACATTGTGACAGAATTTAGAGACAAGGCTAGCCAAATCCATATGCATCCATTATCTTTTGAAGAGTTTTACAGTTATAGACAAGGTTCTAAAACAGATGCCTTATATGAATATATGCAGTATGGTGGCATGCCACTTGCAGTATTATCAGATGAAAATTCAAAGAAACAATATTTAAAAGGATTATTTGAAACAACCTATTTCAAAGATATTATTGAACATAATAAGCTAAAGAAAACAGAAAACTTAGATGAACTCTGTACCATTCTTAGTGATTTGACAGGCGAATTGTTGAATTCTAAGAAATTATCAAATACATTTAAAAGTGTTAAACATGAAAACATTGATGCACAAACAATTGAAAAATATATTCAATATTTTAAGGATGCCTTCATTCTCCAAGAAGCGAATCGCTATGACATTCGTGGAAAGAAAGAAATTGGTGCTTTAAGAAAATACTATTTTGTGGATACAGGTTTAAGAAATGCACGATTAAATTTTGCGTATCCCGATGAGGGACAATTGTTAGAAAATATTGTGTACAATGAACTCATATATAATGGATATAACATTAATGTTGGAACTTTCGATACAGTTGAAAAAAATAAAGAAGGTAAATCCGTTCGAAAAACAAATGAAATTGATTTTTTTGCACAAAAAAATGAACGTAAATATTACATTCAAATTTCAACAGATATCTCAAATTCTGAAACTCGAAACCGAGAAATTCGTCCTTTCATTAAATTAAATGATCAAATTCAAAAAATATTGGTAGTAAATCGACCTTATAAAGCCATGATGGATGAAGAAGGTTTTATAACTATTGGTGCCAGTGAATTTTTATTGAATTTCATCAAATAATAAGATCCAATCGGATCTTTTATTTTGGCACACTTACCAGTAAATCGATATTACCTTGGATGGAGTATCTTTTTGTATGACTTGTGATGATAAAGCCAATGCCTACTTGAATATCATAGTCTTTTCCATCAATATGTAAGATTCCATTTCCACTTAATGGTAAGCATAAGGAATATGAAGGATTGTTGATCTGAATTTCATTTTGAATTTTGTATCGAATCACACTAAAATACTTTTCATTCACATATTCAATGACTTCATTTCCTTCTAACATCGTAACTGTTGGATGCACATCTAGTTCAATATGCGGTATATTTGTGACTTTAATAGCCTTTTCAATATGTAGTTCTCGCATATTCCCATTCGCATCTTTTCGATCATAATCATATATACGATATGTAACATCACTGGATTGTTGCACTTCAGCCATCATTAGTTTCCCTTCAATACCATGAATAGTTCCTACAGGTGTATAAACAAATTCATTTGCGCACACTGGTTTTCGAACGAATAAAGTATCCCAAGCTTTTTCTTCTATGGCCTTTCGAAATTCTTCCTTTGTCTTGGCATTATGTCCACGAATGATTTTTGTACCTTCTTCCACATCTAGCCACAGACAAAATTCAGCCTTACCAAAATCATTTTCATGTTTTCTAGCATATGCATCATCTGGATGTACCTGCACGGAACATGGTTCTTGAATCTCATTAATTTTAACTAATAGTGGAAACTTATCGTGAGGATCATTCGCAAATAATTCTCTATGATTTAAATATACATCTTTTAATGTTTCCCCTTTATATTTTCCATTTTTGATCTTACTTAAGCCATTATCATGTGCACTAATAGCCCAGTATTCTCCAATCTTTTTGTCCATAGGACCGAAGCCAAACTTTTCTTGGATGCGCCTTGAACCATACAGCTTTTCTTTCATGGGCGAATCTAAAAATAATACTTTTTTCCATTTTTTACTTCCCTTCATATCTTGACTTGAGCATACCACAAATATTTAAATCGTGTATAATAGAAGAAGTGGACTTTTGGAGGTTATTTATGATTTTAGAACAAATTGATAAAGACTTATTGAAAATGGCAGAAGAATCGGATGTCGTTTTAAAAGATATTTATAAAAAAATTGATGATGTATGTTTATACAATTCAGATCGTATCTTAGCTACATTTATTGAGAACCACGTTTCTTATTCTGACTTTGCGGATATTAACGGATACGGTAACTATGATGAGGGTCGTGATAAGATTGAACGTATTTTTGCGACAGTACTCGGATGTGAAGATGCTTTAGTACGTCCTCAAATCATGAGTGGTACAAACGCTTTATATTTAACTTTATCTGCCCTATTAAAACATGGAGATACAATGATTTCCATTTCTGGTGCTCCATATGATTCTTTACAGGAAATGATTGGTTTATGTGGGGATTCTACACAATCCTTAAAAGCCAATGGTGTAAAGTATGAACAAATTGATTTAGTGAATGATGATTTTGATGATGATAAGATTATTTCTCGTTTAAAAGAAAACAATGTAAAATTAGTGGAAATCCAAAGATCTAGAGGATATGCCCACCGTTTATCATTAACCATTTCAAAGCTTGAGCGTATCATCAAAAAGATTCGTGAAGTAAACAAAGACGTTATTATCATGGTCGATAACTGTTATGGTGAACTTGTTGAAAAATTAGAGCCAGGACATATTGGTGCTGATGTAGTGGTGGGATCCTTGATGAAAAACTTAGGTGGAGGAATCGCCTCTACCGGAGGATATGTAGCTGGTAATAAAGAATTGATCAATATGGTAGCTGAACGCTTAACAGCTCCTGGAATCGGTAAGGATTTGGGCGCAAACTTTAACTTGAACAACTCTTTCTTTAAAGGTATTTTCATGGCACCAAATGCTGTAAAGAGTGCTTTAAAGACAGCCGTTTTCACAGCTTATATGTTAGAAAAATTAGGCTATAAAAACGTATCGCCTGCTTATAATGATGAAAGAACGGATATCATTCAAACTTTAGAACTAGGTTCCAAAGAAAATCTTGTTAGCTTTACACAAGGCATTCAATCCACAAGTCCAATTGATTCATTTGTTCGTGTTATGGCCGCTCCAATGCCAGGCTATCCATTTGATGAAGTTATGGCTGCTGGAAGCTTTACACAAGGAAGTACAATCGAACTAAGTGCAGATGCTCCAGTCGTTGAACCCTATACTTTATATATGCAGGGTGGATTAACATTAGAATATGGAAAACTTTCTATTCTTCTTGCCCTAACAAATATGAAAAACAACTAAGATGCCTAGTGCATCTTTTTATTTCAAACGATTATTGAATCGTTGCATTATTTTGTAGGATTTAAACTTAAACAATATGTTTACAATAATCTATTTTGTCATACCAATATAGTACAAATTAAATAATTCAATCATTTATCTTCTCCAAAAACAATTTCTTAACATACAAACAAAAGACCGATATTCAAGTTTTTAAGTCTTAAATATCGGTCTTTTTTATCAAGCTAAAACTTTTTTATCCGTTACAGCTTCATCAAGGAATATATTTTAACTACAAGTTGCCTTCTTCTTCTAATTGTTTAAACGCAAACATAGCCATTTTATAACTTGTTTTTCCCATACCAGAAACTTGACCCAAACATTCTGCCGCTGTTACTGAAATATGACGAAAATTATCTCTTCCTTGAATATTTGACATGTGTACTTCAATAGCCGGTACCAAAGTATGCACTGATTCGAGTGCATCCATCAATGCATAACTATAATGTGTATAAGCACCTGGGTTTAATACCATTGGTATTTTTTTTCCTGTTTTTTCAGCTTCATAATATAAGCTTTGAAAATAGTCAATTAAAGCACCTTCTCCATTACTTTGGAAAGATTCCACTTCAAAACCTAAAGTAGCTCCATATTCTTTCAATTCTTCGACTAAATCAGCATATAACTGATTTCCATATTGACCCTTATTACGAATTCCGTAAAAATTATTATTCGGTCCATTCACAATCACTAACTTACGCATAATTTCTCCTAATCTACCCAAGGTTTTTGGGAAATAATTGTATCTAATGCTTTTTGATCTCCACGTTTTAGTTCAATAATCATTCCATTTGGCATCTGTATCCAGTTTTCCCCTGTTGGCAATGCTTTACAACCATATCCCAAGCACTTTTTTAATACTTCATCATAGTCAGATACCATTAATGCGAAATGATCACAGCGACCTTCCTCATTTTTATATTCTAAATCTTCGTTTAACTGAATACCTGCATGAAGCCAAATTTTACGATGGGGTGCTTGTCCTAAAGAAAGTCGGATGGGCATATCAAACACTTCTTGAAAAAATCTGACACACCAATCTAAATCATTAACTTTAAAAGCCATGTGTTCTAAATACGTTGCCATATTATTTTTCCTTGTGCAATGATGGCTCATATTGAAGAATGTATTTTTCAATTCCTTTTACACAAGCCACTAATGTTTGGTTCACTGGTGTCTTAATTCCATATTTTTTACCATATTCCACAACAGATCCGTTGATAAAATCAATTTCTGTTGGTCTCTTAAACTCTAATGATTGTTGAATTGAGGTTTTAAATGTTGGTGGTAAACCTTCACTAGCTGCATACCAAGGATACTCTGGATCTTCATTTTTTAGCTTTACTCCAGCTGCTTTGGCAACATCAATACCTTCTTGAACAGCCATAACTGCTACATCCTTTAAATATTCTTCTTCATATAATGGCCCATATGGCAAATGTGTAATTCCACATAGTGCACCAGCAGCTACGTTAATCAATAATTTGTCCCAGATCAATCCACGAATGTTGTCACTTACTTCACAAAGCAAACCTGCTTCATTAAATGTCTTACATACATTTTGAATTCGATCTGTAATTTTTCCATCCAACTCTCCAATATATGTCCATTTACTCTTAACACGACCAGCTACATAACCTGCTTCAATCAAACGTCCACCGGCATATGTTTTTCCACTAATCACATTTTCTTCACCAATAACTTCGGCAATCGTTTCTTCATTTCCTAAACCATTTTGTAAAGACATAACCAATGTATCTTTTCCAATAACATTTGTTTCTTTCAATTGCTGAATCGCTGTTTTTGTTGCAAAAGATTTTACTAAAACAATCACTAAATCAGCTGGCCCAATTCCTGTTCCATCATAGCGTGCATCCACTTTCACATACCAATCTTTATTTTCATCTGTCATTTTAAGACCGTTTTTATTGATTAAATCGACATGTTCTTTCCACATATCTACAAAATGCACTTCATTTGTACTTGCTAAAGTTCCACCAATGGTACTACCTAAAGCACCGGCTCCTAACATTACAATTTTCATAAAATTATTCTCCGTCTTCTTCTAATGGGAAAAATTTTAAAATATGAATAGCGAATAATACAATTTCTCCATGCTGATTAAAAATTTCCAATTTCGAGAAAGTTTTATTTGTTTCTTCTTCAATACGATCTACTGTATATTTACATGTTAATGTATCTCCAAAATAAACGGGTTTAATAAAGCGCAACTTATCATATCCATAAGATGCAGATGGTACTGGTGATTTCACTTGTTCTTGAATTTTAGTAGATGCTGTACATCCAATCGCAAAAGTTAAAATACCATGTGCAATACGAGTGCCATACATTGTGTGTTTCATATATTCTTCATTAAAGTGCATTTGAGAATAATCTCCAGTCAATCCGCCAAATAAAACAACATCTGTTTCTGTAATCGTTTTGACAAATGTAGCTGAATCTCCAATATGTAATGGAATATCTACTTTCTTAATTTCTTTATTTTCTGACATGTTTTTATCCTCCTATAAATTCATCATAAATATTCATTTTTTCTTCTTTAAAAATACATGCATCCATTTCTTTTAAATCTTTAGATACAACTGGAACAAATCCCATTTGATCAATAATGTCTTTTTGTAAATCCATACCAGGTGCGATTTCGGTTAATACAACTTTTCCATCAAGCAACTTAAATACAGCACGTTCTGTGATATAGATAACTTCTTGTCCTTGTAAAGCTGCTTGTTTTGCACTAAAAGTCACAGATTCGACTTTTTTAATCATCTTTTCAAACTTACCTTCTTGATCAATTGTAATTTTTCCATTCGCAATTGTAGTCAACAGCTTGCCTGCACGAAGCGTACCGCAAAGAACTACTTTTTTACTGCCAGCTACAATATTGACAAATCCTCCAGTTCCCATGATTTTTCCATTAAACTTGTGAACGTTGACATCACCATTTTCATCTAATTCAGCAAAAGATAAGAAGGCAACATCCAGTCCACCTCCATCATAGAAATCAAATTGGGCTGGCATATCCATAATGGCACGTGCATTGACTGTAGCTCCAAAGAAAATTCCTTGTGCTGTTGTACCTCCTACAGGTCCTGTTTCAACGGTTAACGTAAATAAATCAGAAACGCCTTCTTCACGAGCCACATTTCCAATTCCATCGGCAATACCAACGCCTACATTTCCTACATAACCTGGTTTTACTTCCATTAAAGCACGTCTTGCGACCACTTTTCTTTGATCAAGAGGCAATATATTTACATCACTATCATCGGCGATATAGTCTCCTGAAAAGAATCGATCAGATCCGTTATATAGTTGTTCTTGATTTGACTCGACTACAATCGCATCAACTAAGAATCCAGGAATTTTTACGCTTTTTGGATGAAGTGTTCCTGCTTTTACAACACGCTTTACTTGTAAAATAACAGTACCACCATTATTGTGTACAGCTTGAGCAAGTTGTAAGACATCAATGTAAGTAATTTCACCTTCCATCGATGCATAACCTTCTGTATCTGCCGTAGTTGCTCGAATCAAACAAACATTCATAGGTACAACTGGATAATATAAGTACTCTTGCACACCTACATTCATGACTTGAATCAACTCTTCTTTTGTGACTTCATTTAGTTTTCCACCTTCGATACGTGGATCAATAAATGTACCTAAACCAACTTTACTTAAAATTCCAGGTTGGCCTGCAGCAGCCGTTCTAGCTAGTTGTGCCATAATTCCTTGTGGAAAGTTATAAGCCTCAATTTTATTATCACTAGCCATTTGAGCTAATTTAGGTGATTGCCCCCAATGCCCTCCAATAACTCTTTTTACAAGTCCATCCAACGCCAATGGGCTCATTCCTTTTTCACCACGATCTCCAAGGCCTGTTGAATGCCATAGAGTTAAGTTTTTAGGACTTTGCGTTTCTACATATCGATCATGTAACGCATTGATCAATGCATACGGATCTACAATCCCTCCACCAGCACCACTGACCGCAACTACATCGTTATCTTCGATATAATCAACAGCTTGTCTAGCACTTAAGATTTGAGGTTTGTTTCCATTTCTTTTTATTTTTGACATTTTATATACCTCTTTTTACACTAAAATTATAGAAATTAACCTCATTTTTTGAAACGATGTATCTTGTATATATCATTAATTATATTGTTTAATATTTTAATTAATTATATAATTTAAGTGCATTTTACTATAGTATCTTGTTTTTTCATAAAATTATATTGTGTTTTCGGAGGTAATTATGTTTTTGTATGACATCACAAAAGAAATCAATCAATCCAATCCCATTTTTGATGTATATCCAACTTTAGCTACCCTTTCTCATAGTTGTAACGATCCCCATTGGTCTTTTCCTTATCATGTGCATAAAGAAGAAACAGAGTTGATATATTTTTCAAAAGGAAAAGCGAACTATCAAATCAACACTGAAGTGTTTCACGTTCAAAAAGGAGATCTTCTTATTGTAAATAAAGGATGTATCCACTCTGTTACTTCCAGTAACACAGAACCCATTTCTTGTTGGACTTGCAGTATAAAAGATTTCAAACTACACAACCAAAATGATTTGTTCTTACCCATGAATAAAAAACCTTTTCAAAAATCAGGTGTACATGAGCCAATTATTTCGAGCATTTTTAAAGAACTAGAATATTTTTCCAAAGAAAAAGCAGATGATTCTATCACAACTTGTAATATTTTATCTACTGCATTAGCCACTATTTACTTTAACCTTTATAAGGATGCTCAAATTGATTCGATTGTTAAGAGCACAAGTTTTGTGCAAGATATTTTAATCTATATTAATGAAAATTATTCACAAAAAATCACAATTAAAAGTTTAAGTGAACATTTTCATATGAGTGAAGATCATATTTCTCATAAATTCAAATTGGTTTATGGAATCAGTCCAATCAACTATGTTATTGAAAGAAGGATCAGCGATGCGAAGTGGCGCTTAATTAACACAAAGGATTCTTTAGTTTCAATTTCTATACAAGTGGGATATGAAAACACAACACATTTTTCAAATCTCTTCTTAAAAAGAGTAGGCTGCCCGCCACTAGATTATCGAGAAAAATATGGAGCAAGTACAACTAATGTGCTTTATTAGCTATGGCAGAAGAATCGAATTTCGTTTTAAACGATATTTATTAAAAAATTGATGGTGTATGTTTATACAATTCAGGCTATATCTTAACCGCATTTATTGAGAATCACGTTTCATATTCTGATTTTGCGTATGTCAACAGATATGGTAACTATAATACAGGCCGCGATAAGATTGAACATATTTTTGTGACAGTACTTGAATGTGAAGATGCCTTAGTAACTGAACTCTACTCTATATATGTAGGGTGAATTAACATTAGAACATGAAAAGCAATTAAGATGCCACGTGCATCTTTTTTAATTCAAACGATACTTGCAACGGTGTACAAAGGGAATACAATAAAAAACTTAATCATGGACTGCCAATCTTACACAAAGTACCGCCCAAACGAGACTACGGGCGGTATTT
>ERZ834798.241-NODE-241-length-70713-cov-10.111212_pt1 | contig 70713 bp, 67 predicted proteins | sample MGYA00519689_ERZ834798 | MGnify/ENA primary metagenome ERZ834798 (study PRJEB31850, sample SAMEA3708761) | human gut metagenome | biome: human gut; feature: human-associated habitat; material: faeces | place: China | collected 2014 ...
ATTCAAAGACTCATCTAACTAATCACTGTTTTGGAATAAGGTGTGGTAAGAACCTCCCTAAAGTAGTCAAGCTACAGGGTATAAATATACAAATCCACATTCACATATTCAATTTTACAAATTAACAAAACCGTCTTCAACTACGGTTATTAAAGGTTGAAAGAAAGGAGATGTATGTTGTAAATGACCAGCTAGATGGGTCAATTACAATATACCAGGGAATATTATGGAGAAGATTTTAACAGAGGTATTTGGAATATGGTACCTAATCGGAGCTGCATTTGTATTCTTTATGCAGGCCGGATTTGCGATGGTTGAAGCCGGATTTACAAGAGCCAAGAATGCCGGTAATATCATTATGAAAAACTTAATGGATTTCTGTTTAGGAACTGTCGCATTCTTGATTATTGGTTATAGCCTATTGATGGGACAAGATTTTGCGGGACTTGTTGGATGGGGAGAAAGTCCATTGACAGATTTTGCCGGAACAAACTGGTCAAGTTTTACATTCAACTTAGTGTTCTGTGCTACAGCTGCAACCATTGTTTCTGGGGCCATGGCAGAAAGAACAAAATTTATTTCTTATTGTATCTATAGTTTTGTGATTAGTTTAATTGTATATCCAATTGAGGCACACTGGGTATGGGGTGGCGGTTGGCTAAGTAGCCTAGGCTTCCATGATTTTGCCGGAAGTGCTGCCATTCACTATGTTGGTGGTTTAACCGCTTTAATTGGTGCATGGATGTTAGGCCCAAGAATTGGTAAGTTTGATAAAGATGGAACTCCACGAGGAATTCCAGGTCACAGCTTAACAATTGGTGCACTTGGATGTTTCATCTTATGGTTTGGCTGGTATGGATTCAATGGTGCAGCTGCTACAAATGGTATTCAGTTAGCTACAATCTTTGCGACAACTACAGTAGCACCTGCCGTTGCGACATGTACAGTTATGTTGATTACTTGGATTAAATATGGAAAACCAGATGTTGCGATGTGTTTAAATGGTTCATTGGCAGGTTTAGTAGCGATTACTGCAGGATGTGATGCCGTAAACGTATTTGGATCATTTGTGATTGGTATCTTATCTGGATGTATGGTTTGTTTCATTGTATGGTTGTTGGATTATAAATTAAAAGTAGATGATCCAGTAGGAGCTGTTGCCGTACACTTTGGAAATGGTTTATTAGGAACAATCTGTGTTGGATTATTTGCGTGTGGTACAGATACAATGCCTGAAGCACAAGGATTATTCTATGGCGGTGGATTCCATTTATTAGGCGTTCAATTATTAGGTTTATTGGCAATTGGTGCATGGACTGTTGTAACTATGTTTATTACTTTCTACATTATTAAAAAGACTGTTGGATTACGTGTTAGTGCACATGAAGAAATTGTGGGTCTTGATAAAATGGAACATGGATTGGAAAGTGCATATGCAGGTTTTGCCTTAGAAGCCGATGTTCCTGGTGATTATTTAGAAACAATTCAAGATTCTAGCTACACTCCAAGTGTAGAATTGGATGATGCCGTACCTACAAAAGTTATTCATAGTGATGGTTCTATTTCAAAGGTTGTTATTATTACTAAGGTTGAGAAATTTGATAAGATTAAGACTGCATTGAATGAAATTGGTATTGGTGGTATGACGGTCACAAAAGTATCTGGTTGTGGTGTGCAAAAGGGCCAAACAAGCTACTATCGTGGTGCTAAAGTAAATATGGAATTGCTTCCTAAATTAAAGGTTGAAGTTGTTGTAAGTGAAGTTCCTGTAGCAGATGTTGTTAAGGCAGCTAAAAAGGCATTGTATACTGGAAATATTGGGGATGGAAAAATCTTTGTCTACGATGTTGCGGATGTTGTTCGTATCTCAACAGGAGCTCGTGGCAAAGATGCATTAAAATATGAAGAATAATATAAAAATCATGGCTTGTAAAATTGCTCTTTTCTCTTATTCGTTACAAGCCAAAGGAAAAGGATCGAAAATCGATCCTTTTTAGTTTAATAAGTCTGTATCAAATACATCATCATTTAATTCTTCATCAATCATTTGGAAAAGTAATTCTTCGATGTCTTTACCATTTTCTAATTCTTCAAATAGATCGGGTCTTTCATAGAACATCTTATTAAAGAAGAATCCAGAAACCAATTGATCATTTTGTTCTTCTAAAGTACGGTGTTCGTTTTCTTCTACCCAAGGTCCTTCATTTTGAGTTTCAATAACTTGAATGCGTTCCAATTCAATTTCTTTATTATTCAGCTCTTCATTGATGAGCTTTCCAGTTACAGGATAAAATTCGTCTGTTCCAGAATCGAAGAAGGATAGTAAGAACATATCACTCTTTTCTAAACATAAATCGGCAATGGAACAAATCTGCATTTCTTCAGTAGAATAATCAATGCCTTCACAATTGATCATGAAATCATAGCTGCATACTATGTCTAAACTAGACATCACAAAATATGTCATATCCGCTAATGGAAGTCTTTTAGGGAATGTGATGGTTCTTGTGATGTCGTCCAATTGAAACTGAATGGTACAAATTTGAAATCTTTCCTTTAAATAGTCCGTTTTTTCTTCTATACAAATCTTTATACCTTCTTCAAAAGAATAATCGTGGAATTCAGAATCAATATCTAATAATTCATGTAGATATTGATTGGCGATTTCATGAAGTAAGATGAATTGATATTTTTCATCTTGTGGTGCATATTTGAATAATTCATTTAATGCAGGTTCTAATTTCTTGTTGTTTGTGATGGCTTCCATTGTCATATTCATCATGGAATCCATTTGTTTTTGTAGTTCCTTTTTCATTTCATTACTCCATATCCATATGTTTTAACATATTAAAAATATCATCGATTTCTTCCAAATTATCTTTAACTAGAGGAATATCTAATTTCTCACAAATAAAATCAAGCCAATTTAGAATATATGGATTTCTGGCATATACATGTTTAGGCTTACCAAAATGTTCGATGGCACCCAAAAAATTATTCATAATGACTTCATAATCTTCTTGATCTGGGTGAATTAAATCAAAGTGTAAAATTTGGTTATTTCTTAAATCAAATACTATATAGGCTAATGGATTGATGGGCCTTTCAAAACCTTCATCATTTGTGGGAACCATCATATAATCCATATCAATCGCAAGTTCTAAATCTCCATCCTTTATATTTTTAAAATAATCAATTAGATTTGAATCATTGACAAGAATCGTATTATAACGTTCTGGTTCCATAGGCCTAGGTACAGTATAAGAGAACCAATTTCCATCTTTATATTTTTGTGTGTAAAGAATATCTCCTCCTTCAAAGATGGACTCTTGATAATCTTCATGTTTTAATGTTTCAATCAATCCTTTATAGGTTTCAATCAACATTTTGATTTCACCATAGTTTGGAAGGCTTGGAAAACTTTTCTTTTCAAAAGTTTTAAAATAAATCCAGTTCCCATTGCCACGAAAACGAAGACCTAATTGTTTGATAATTGAATACATTTCATCATCGATTTCATCACGATTTCCCCAATAACAAGTAATGCAGTTTTGATCGGACATCACAAACGTTGCAGGTACATTATAGTCGTCATTGCAGATTTGGCAAAAATCACTATAACCTTCCATGCCTCGATAAACACTGATACCTGTGCATGTTCCACTTTTACCCATAATGGATACGAAGTTTGGCTCTTCATTTTTCTTTGTTTCTACTGCAATTAAATCCATGTTCCAATATGAGTTCCAAGGCCTTAATTTTGTGATTTCAATAGCCAAATCATAGAGTTCTTTCCATTGTTCTAATGTTGCTGGTGTTGCCATAATACTTCCTCAACTTTATCGTATTAATAGTAACATTACTGCATGCTAAACTCAATTAAGATTCCTTAATGATTTTTCCAGATATATAATCAGGGATGAGTTCAAAACATTGTACACTAGGTCCGGAATATTTTAATTCATGATCAATATAATTTTGATCATCGGTAAATTTTAGGCAGAGTTGCGTGCATATTTCTTTGACTTTATCTGGATCATTTACCATCATTATTAATACCAGCTGGATCACTTACGATTTCACCATCTTTTTTAAAGCCTTTATCCATGACACAAAAACTAGCCTTATCACGTTGTTTTAAACAATCCATTTTATGTCCTTCTTTTGCTCCATGAAAATAGATATGTCCGTTTTTTTTCATCGTACCAATGTGTAATAGGAAAACCATAGGGGTATCCCGTATCACTGATTAAAGATAATACGCCATGAGGTTCATTGGTAAGTATCTCTATAATTTTTTTCTTCAGATAATTTTTGTTTGAATCTTCGCATTGTCTTAAACATAGTTAGCTCCTTTAATGAAAAAGGTGTAAATTGAATTACACCCTTATAAATTTGAATTCATAAATTCAATAATTCCGGCTTCAACTTCATTTTTGATTTCTGCATAATTATGAATTTCATGACGATAGCCAGAATATAATTTAGTTGTGACATGATGTCCAGTTTCTACAAGCCAGTTACTGACTTGACATACTCCTAGACCATATTCGCCAACTGGATCTTGATCACCAGCAATATTGTAAATAGGTAATTTTTTAGGTACTTTTTTGGCCCATTGAGTTCCTTCAATTGTAAGCATCATTTGGATAAAATCATAAATAGAACGATTGCTAGTAGGTCTTGTGAAGGCATCAAATGGATCTTGCGCATGGTCCTTTTGTACGTATGGATCATGGCAAATCCATTCATTTCCAATTTGAACTTCACCACAACGTTCGCACATCCAGCCCATAAGTGAGCCTACAACATTTGGATCAGACTCTTCACCGTGGCCTGCATCAATGATTTCTTTCAATTTTTCTTTAACTTCTTTAGCACCACGGAAAATGCCTGTTGTACCACAAATTGTTGCACCATTTAATTCATTTCCGTATTTTGCGATAAAATCTCTTGTGATAAATGAACCCATACTGTGACCAAATAAGAAGTAAGGTAAATTTGGATACTTCTCACATACAATTTTCTTTAATGTGTGTTCATCTTCCATCATGGTGTGACATCCTTTATCTCCCCAGTCACCCCAGACATTATTCACCATTGCGGTTTTTCCATGACCTACATGATCATCAGCGGCTACAATATAACCAGCATCTAGAAAAGCCGAAATCATATGGATATAGCGTCTTGAGTGTTCGCCAAATCCGTGAATTAATTGAACGATTCCATTTGGCTTACATGCAGGAACATAAATCCAAGCTTGCACTTGATCGCGTTCATTATAAGATGTAAAAGATACTTCGTGTAACATACAATAATCCTCCTTTTTTTGTGTAATGTTAACTCGTTTTATATCTGTTTTTATTATATGCCCACAAAAAAACTATGTCATTTAGTTGACATAGTCTTTTTCATGAATTTATAAACAATGTACGCAAGCACAATGCCTGCAAGAATATCCGTTGGATAATGAACGCCCACATAGAGTCTAGAAAACGCAACAAGGATTGCGAGTATGAAAATTAGAATACTATACTTCTTAGGAAGACCATCATATACCATAAAGGCACAAATAAAGGCAGATGCGGTGTGTCCAGATGGAAATGAATAATCACTAGGTTTATCCACTAATGGAATAAGTTCATTAAACGCATCAAAGGGTCTAGGTCTTTGAAATATGAGTTTTAATACGACGAATAATACGGTACAAATCAAAAAGGCAATAATTGTTTCTTTTGCGAGTCTTCTAGTATCTTCATTTTTCTTGAACATATAAATCAATACGATTCCTAGAAGAATATATAAAAAGTATTCGTTTGTGATCAAGGTGAAGAAGGGTGTGAGTATGTAGTGACGAATGTTTTCTTGTATAAACAATAAAATTTTAATATCCATAGAAATTTTCCTTTCGATAGGAGTATTATACATATATAAAGATAGGAAGTGAAGTTATGCGACTTGAAAGAATGAGTTGGAAAGATTGCGAAGAATATTTTAAGGATCATGATATGGTGATACTTACAACGGGGAGTACTGAAAATCATGGAATCCACAATCCATTAGGAACAGATACTATGATTCCTAATAAGATTTTAGAACTAATTGAAAAACAAAGTGATGTATTGATTTGCCCAACCTTACCTTATGGGGATGCCGATTTTCATACAGAATACACGGGTACAATTTCAATTGGTAGTGATTTATTAGAAATGGTTATGAAAAGAATCAGTGATCGACTATATGATTGTGGTGCTCGACATTTTGTGTTCTTAAATGGACATGGAGGAAACACACATGCATTAAGTAAAGTATGTCGTCATTTATATAAGAAGGGAGCTGTGGGTACAATTTTTGACTGGTGGACTATTGCTGGAAAAATCAATCCAGAATGGGCCGGAGGCCATGGTGCAGGTCAGGAAACGGCAGCTATGTTGTATGTGGATGAAAGTTTAGTTCAAAAGGATAAGATTGAAGATTCAAATTTAAATCAGTTTACACCTCAATTAACAGCTTCCAATGCACAAACCGTAAACTTTAAAGGCGTGGATATTCCAGTTCCTAGAAGCAATCGTTTAAGTAGTGATAATGGCTGGTTTGGCAAGGATCATCCTAAATATGCAACGTATGAATGGGGTAAAGAAATGGTGGAAGCTACGGCTGATTTTCTTGTGGAATATATGAAAGAATTTCAAAAGATGTAGTAATTCATTTCGAGTTGAACTATAATAAACGTACAAATAGGGGACAAATATTTTTGTCTCTTTTCTTTTCGTATGGAGGTTTTAATGGAAATCATTATCTTAATATTATTATGCGTTGTGATTGTATGCTTGATTGTTTTGTTGATGCAAAATAAGTCGAAGGAAGTAGAAACTTCAAGTGCAGATTCTTTGATTCTACAAAAGAATTTTGAATATCTTTTAAAACAAGTACAGGATGTTCAAAAGAATCAGGCTACTTCAAAAGTGAGCTTGAATCAAATGGAAGAGTATTTATATCGTATGAATATGGTCATGACAAATACAAAACTTAGAGGAAACTGGGGAGAATATCAATTGGATATGCTTCTAAGTGTATATTGTGGTCAAAATCCATCTATCTATTCGATGCAGTATACTTTGCCAAATGGAAAGATTGCGGATTGTGCTTTTCATTTACCAGACACGAATAAAGTGTTGTGTATTGATTCAAAGTTTCCTATGGAAAATTATATGAATCTTCAGGAAGATATGGATACATATCTAAGACCTTTTAAGATGAATATGAAAAAACATATTGATGATGTAGCAAATAAATATATTAATATGGATACGATGCCTTATGCTTTATTGTTTGTGCCTAGTGAAGCGATTTATCAATTTGTATGTGCTAAATGTGATGATTTATTTACATATGCCCTTCAAAAACATGTTATGTTGGTATCTCCAACTACACTTGTAGCGGAAGTGATGACTTTACTATCAAGTACAAAGGATTTTTATCGCACAAGCCATATGGAAGAAATCGAACGAAATATTTTGTTGCTGCAGGAGGATGCGAATCGTCTTGTAGAAAGAAGTGTAAGGGCAGAAAAAACGTTGGAAACTTTGGCAACACAATTCCATGCGGTTTCTATTTCTGCACAAAAATTATCAAGTCGAATGACTAAGATGGGAGAAGATGAATGATTAGTACATTAAAAGGAAATATATCATTATTGGATTTTAATTTGATTGTGGATCCAACCAATCAACAAGTTTTACCAATGCAAGGAGTGAGCGCACAGATATTTCATCAGGCTGGAAATGAAATGATGAAGGCTTGTCAGGCTTTAAATGGTTTAGAAGTAGGAAAAGCTAAGATGACAGAATCTTTTAATTTGCCATGTAAAGCAGTTATTCATACGTGTGGACCTCGTTATATAGATGGCGCTCATAATGAAGATGAATACTTGGCTGCATGTTATTGGAATAGTATGGCACTGGCGTATGATTATATGCGAAAAAATGATATGGAATCGATCAATATTGCCTTTCCATGTATTTCTACAGGTATCAATGCATATCCAAATCATGAGGCTTGTGCAATTGCGATTCAAACCGTAAAACGATTAATGAATAAGTTTCCTGAGACAAGGGCTATTCATGTATGTTTTGTGTGTGATAAAACCGAAGATTATATGTTATATAAAGAGGCATTAAGACTACGATGAAATCCATGGTTGATTTATCCCATGAATTTTTAAAGCCAGTTCTTCATAAACAAGCAATATGTGTGGATGCGACATTAGGACAGGGAAAAGATACAGATTTCTTTTTGTCGCAGAATGTGCATAAAGTATATGGCTTTGAAATTCAAAGGGATGTTTTTGAAAGTACAAAAGAACGATTGGATGATCAAAGAACTTGTTTCTATAATGTTGGACATGAACATATGGAAGAATATATTTATGAAGAAGTGGATGCGATAATATTTAATTTTGGGTATTTTCCTCAAGGTGATCATGGCATCACAACCCAATCTTCTTCAAGTGTAAGTGCAGTTAGACAAGCTTTAAAACTTTTAAAAGTAAAAGGAAGAATGGCACTTGTGATGTATCCACATGAATCGGGACAGGAAGAAGCTAAATGTATGGAAAAGTTTTTAAAAACACAAACATCGATTCAGGTACAGAAAGTACAAAACTTGTTGTTGGATCATTGTCCATACTTATTATTAATAGAAAAAAGAAGATAAAAATCCGTAGTATTATTATGATAAAATTTAAGTAGAGATATTCGAATAGAAAAGAGGGTGACACGCATGTTTCTAACTATCTTTATCATAATAATCTTAGTATTCATCTTGTTAGAACTAGCTTCTATTAAAGATGAAATCAAAAAGAACAATGAACTTCTAATTCAATGTCTAAAGAAAAAAGAATAAGAGGCTGATTTAAAAAGCCTCTTATTTACTTTGTAGCATGAAATAATAGATTTCTGGTTTTGCCATAAAACGAAGATTTACGTGTGTGCATCCTACACCGGATGAAATGATGTATGGAAAGGCAAGACGTTTTGCGTGGGAGCGATTCAATGATTTTGCCCCATCTATCGATTTATATCCACCAAAAATAGGGAATGTGATTTGATTGCCATGAGAGTGTCCACATAATGCAAGGGATATTGATTTTGTGGATAATTCTTCATTAGTCAGTGTATCTGGCATGTGAGTAATGAGCAGATTGTATTGTTTGTCTGACGTTGAAATTTTACTTGGATCTGGAATATTTGATAATGCACTTAATGTAATGCCTTCTTCTTTTTTGTTTGTAAGAAGAATTGTTTCATTTTCTAATATTTCAAATTGTGCCTGATTTAAAATGGAACGAACTACGTCGTTGTTTGCATCATCCTTTTCGCCTAAGACACAAAACTTACCTAGTGGAGCATGCATCTTAGATAATTTATTGGTGATATAATCCATGTCTTCTTGATTCATTTGACAGGTTTCATCAAATAGATCGCCACCAAAAATCAGAATGTCTGGATCTAAATGTTCAATTTTATTAAAGAGTTTGTCGGCTCTTTTTTTATTTTCAAATTTACCATATTGCACATCCGTAAAATAAACAATGGATACATCATTCATTGAGGATGGAATCTTTTCATCTTTCAATGTTTTATATTGTACACTCAATTGTTCGGGCTCAACATTTTTTGCGATTTTCAAAGATCCTAGCATACTTAATACGATTGCAAATAATATGGCAATGATGATAAACATTTGTTTCTGTAACTTTGTCATGAAACTATTTTATCATAAAATAGAAAAGACATCACTAGGATGCCTTTGTTGCTCTTGGTTTTCTTGCATGGAAATTGTTCTTACGATTCTTTTGAAGTTCTTCCATTGTTTGTTTTGAATTCAAGATAACTGGAATTACAATTGGGTTTCGATGTGTCTTCTTGTATAAGAATGGTTCTAATGTAGAGCGTACACAGTTTTTGATTTCAGAGAAAGTGGTTTTCTCTTTCATCTTTTCTTGAAGAGAATTATTCACAATATATTCAGCTTCTTTGATCAATCCCTGTGAATCTTTAATGAAGACAAATCCACGTGATACGATGACTGGTCGCATTAAGATTTTGTTTTCTTTTGAATCGATAGCTAAGATAACAGCAACTAATCCATTATCGGCTAAGATTCGACGATCTTTTAAAACAGCAGTGGATAATCCGGAAATATCATTTCCATCGACATAAATATCGTCACCTTGGTATCGCCAGTCACTTTGTAGTACTTTGTGATCTCTTAAAATTAAAATATCTCCATTTGCGCATACAAAGATATTCTCTTTAGGAATACCTGTTTCCATTGCGGTTTGACGGTGTTGCATCAACATCTTATATTCACCATGAATTGGCATAAAATAGGTTGGACGAACTAACTGTAACATTAGTTTTTGTTCTTCTTTAGAAGCATGTCCCGTTGTATGCAAGTTATTTAAGATGGATTTTGTCAATACTGTAGCACCCGATCTAAATAAATTATCAATAACACGATTGACACTGGATTGGTTTCCTGGAATTGGATTACTTGAGAATACAATTGTATCTCCAGGTTTTAAGTGAATAAAGCGGTGTGTACCATGCGCAATCCTTGATAGGGCAGCCAAAGGTTCACCCTGACTTCCCGTACAAATAATACAAACTTTATCATCTGGTGTATAAGCTAATTCTTCAGGACTTAAGAAGTCTGAATTTTTAACTTTGATTGTTCCCATCTTTCGTCCAATATCGACAACATTTTCCATACTTCGACCAAATACGATTACTTTTCTACCAAATTTAGTAGCAGCTTCAATGATTTGAGCAACACGATGTACGTTGGATGCGAATGTCGCAACAATTAAACGCTGTTTTGTCTTACGCATAATGTCCTGGATTTCATTGGCAACTTTTCTTTCTGAAATAGAGAAGTCTTCAACTCCAGAGTTTGTAGAATCTGACATCAATAAGTCTGGTTTTGTGACACCGATAAATGCCATTTTCTGATAGTCTGCATTTGTTCCAACAGGAGTTAAGTCAAATTTGAAGTCACCTGTGTGGACAATAGATCCATTAGGACATGTGATATGTACACCTAAAGAATCGGGGATAGAGTGGATGGTATTGAAGAAACCAACTTTAAAGTATTTTGTTGAGATACTTGAGTTTTCATCAATTTCTATAATTTTTGTTTTTTCTAGTCCTTTATGTTCACTTAACTTTTTAAGAATCAAAGCCTTCGCAAAACGAGGTGCATAGATAGCATCAATTTGGACTTGTTTTAGTAAGAATGGAATTCCTCCAATATGATCCTCGTGACCATGGGTAATTACTAAAAACTTTCTTTTTTTGTTCATGCGAATCAAATGATGATAATCAGGAATTACATAGTCAACTCCTAATAGTTCATCACCTGGAAACAAAACGCCACAATCTACGATACAGATTTCATTTTCGTGTTCGTAGCAATACATATTTTTACCGACTTCGCCTAATCCCCCTAAGGCGTAAATCAAAGTATCACCTTTTTCAACGTGATTTTTTGCATGATATGGTTTTTTGTTCGATGCATGCCCAAACGCTTGTTGTTGTGTTTTTGGCATATTCGACCTCTTTCTATAATTTAATGACTCTATTGTTATTATAGCAAAGCTACGCGATTTAAAAAAGCAGAAGCTTAAATGACTTCTGCCTCATCATCACTTTTCCATGGATTATTGGCATCAATATGATCGTAGAAAAGAGTACCTGATAAGTGATCGATTTCGTGTTGAAGGCAAATTGCGAAATATCCTTCCGCTGAAATTGTTACATCTTTATCTTGAATCAAATCATAACCACGAACTTTAATTCTTGCATGACGGAAAACATGTCCTGGATGTTCGCCTTTTACGGATAAACAACCTTCTCCATTATCTAAATATGCATTTTGTACGGATTCGGAAATGATTTTAGGATTGACTAGTGCAACTTCATCTACACCATCTTCATAAGGAATCACAACCGCAATCATTTGTTTTAAAACACCAACTTGTACAGCTGCAATACCAACGGCCGGCTGTAAACCTTCGGCTTCGGCAATTTCATCATCTTGTGAATTACGCACATAATCTAACATGGCCTGTAAAAGTTCTCTGTCCTCATTTGATAAAGGCAATTGAACAGGTTCACTTTGCATACGAATTCTTTCGTCTGTATCCAATATAATATCTTTGCTTGTTATTTTCATAGTAATCATCCTCGCAAACATTCTATAGCATTTTCGAATTATTGACAAATGATTTTTGAAAATATGCTAAAATAGAATTTATGATGGGGGGATTTACATGTCCGAACAAAAAAAGAAGGGAAAATTATCATTTTTCGCATTGGATCCAAAGTGTGATAAGTATATTAATTGGGCGGTGTCGCTTCTTTTGTTGATTGGAACATTTACGATTGTATCAACCAATGTAGGAAAAACGACATATGCTCCTAACATTGTCCCAAAAGTAATTGTTAAACAAAGTGTATTTTGCGTATGTGGATATATTGCCATGTGGTTTATGAATCGTTTGTTTCGCTTTCGATGGTATTCAAAAGCAGAATGGTTTATTGTTCCACTTTGTTTGTTCATAATGGTACTTCCATTTGCGTTTCCAGAAATTGGAGGAAGCCATGCCTGGATTCAGGTTGCCGGTATATCTTTGCAGCCAAGTGAATTTGCAAAACCATTATTGCTGATTATTTGTGCGACATGCTTGTATCGCGCAAAAAAGAAATCAATTATGTTAAAGGAAAAGGGTAGACTCTTTAAAAGGGCGTGGGCCGCATTTATTTGTATATGTATCATTGTGCTTTTTCAAAAAGATACAGGAACCGCTGTTATCATTGGATTTATCTTTATATCTTGTATCATGATTCCAAAATATCCTGTTTTACAACATACACAACGCGTATTAAAAGTACTTATTTATGGAGGAATTATTTCTGGCGTTGTTTTGTTTGGATTTACAAATATAGGAAATGAAATCTTAAAACATACGCCCTTTGCACATATTGCGGTGCGTGTTGAAAACTTCAAAAATCCATATAACGATGTTTATGGGGATGGATATCAACCAGCCAATTCTTTGTATGGAATCGCAAGCTCGAATATTGTTGGAAAAGGCATTGGAAACTCGGCACGTAAATATGGTTATTTAACACAGGCTGACAATGACTATATTTTAGCTGTATTGATTGAAGAAACAGGTATCTTTGGTTTGTTTGGATTGGTTATTCTGTATGGAATTATTGAATTTCGCTTATTTTATTATGCCTTTAAAACAAGTGAGGATATGTACAAAATAATATTGGGTGGCGCAGGCGTTTATCTATTTATGCACTTCTTTTTGAATGCTGGTGGTGTGGCTAGCCTGATTCCTTTTACCGGAGTACCCCTACTATTTATAAGTAGTGGAGGTACAAGCTTGATTTCAATTATGTTGACAATGGGATTGGCACAAAACTGCATTTGTGCAATCCGAAGAAGGGAGATGGATCGATTATCATGAGAATTGTAGCGGGAAAATATGGGTCTAGATCATTAAAAAGTCCTAAAAATGATGCGACTAGACCAACACAAGATAAAATTAAAGGGGCCATCTTCTCAAGTTTGGGGAACATGTTTGATGGTGGTAACTTTTTAGATTGTTACAGTGGAACTGGAAATATGGGCTTAGAAGCTGTGAGTCGCGGAATGGATCATGCGACTTTGGTGGACAATAATAAAGGGGCCATTTCTGTCATTAAGGAGAATGTAAAGAGTTTAAAGGCAGAAAAAGAGACCAAAATTATTTGTGGAAATATTTTTAGTGTATTGGAACGTTTGACTTTAAAGTATGATGTAGTTTATATTGATCCTCCGTATGCGAAACAGGAAAATGAAAAGTTGATTCAAAAATTAGAGGATTTGGATATTGTAAAATCAGATGGAGTTATTGTAGTGGAAAGCCTGCAAGAAGAGGTGTGGCCAGAAAAAATAGCTTCATTCATAAAATATAAAGAGAAGACATATGGTATTACGCGTATTTCTTATTATCAAAAAGAGGAGAATTAAGAATGAAAATAGCAGCATTTTGCGGAACATTTGACCCAGTTACTTATGGTCATTTAGATATTATTGAAAGAGCAAGTAAGTTGTTTGATCAGTTAGTGGTCTTTATTTCGCCAAACTCAGATAAAAATAATGAGTTTACAGAGGAAAAAAGATTAAAATGGTTGAATGAATCAACGAAGCACTTGTCAAACGTAACATGCAAGATTCAGTCGGGATTAGTTGTCGAGGCATGCAAAAGTGTGAATGCGACTGTGCTGGTACGTGGAATTCGTAATGGTGTGGATTGTGCATACGAGCAAAACATGGCGTTTATGAACGCAAGATTGAATGAGGACATTGAGACAGTATGTTTATTTACTCGTCCTGAATATAGTTTGTACTCAAGTTCAAACGTAAGAGAACTATTTAAATATGGTCAGGACATTTCGGGATTTGTTCCTGCTTGTGTATTAGAAGATCTAAAAAAAGGAGAAGAATAAAATGGAAAAGTTTATTGATTGGTTAAAGGCAAATGGATATCAATATAAAGATGAAGATATTTATCTAGAAGCTTGTACACACTCTTCGTATGCCAATGAACATCATCGTGAAATGGGAGACAATGAGCGCTTAGAATTTATGGGAGATTCTGTTTTACAAATTTGGAGTGCTACACAATTATTTTTGATGGAACCCAAAATGCGTGAAGGACAAATGACAACACTTCGTGCACAGACAGTGTGTGAATCTACATTAGCCGTATTGAATAGACAATTAGGATGGTATGAATTCTTGCGTCTAGGTGTTGGTGAAGAAAAAACGGGTGGACGCCATAGAGAAAGTATTTTGGCCGATCAATTTGAAGCTTGCATCGGAGCTATTTATATTGATCAGGGATATGCCGTTTGTGACGAGATTTTGACAAAATATATGAAGCCAGTATTTAAACAAGAAAAGAGTGAGGCTGTTACAGACTATAAAACACATTTACAAGAGGTGATTCAGGCAGATTCTAGAAAGACAATTCAATATAAATTGTTAGAAGAAAAAGGTCCAAGTAATGCACCAACCTTCACAATGGGTGTGTATTTAGATGATATTTTATTAGGTCAGGGAACGAGCAGCACAAAGAAAAAGGCGGAACAAAAAGCAGCTAAGGATGCTTTTGAAAAGATGGCAAAATAAAATGGAAGTATTTGAGAAATTACTAGATCCGGAATTATATGCGTATTTTAAAAATGCGACTTTTTATGAGAATCCTGTATTTCATACAGCGCATAAAATGGTTGATTTTTACATTGAATTTGAGAATGTAATTCCTTTGGAAATTTATGAACAGATCATTACTAAGCTTCAGCTTTCTTTGCATACTCATGTAAAGTTGCATATGCACACAAAGAATAGCGTTATTGAAATGGATGAACTGGATCGTTATGTAAATTATTTTGTGGAAAAATATAGTGATGTGAAGGATTTTCGCTTTCTACATCCTTATTTGGAAAATGATGCAATCTGTTTTTCTACACGCGATGAGTCTCGTCTTGCTGCTTTAAATTTGGCTTTACCTTCATTAATGGAAAAGTTAGAGGATGTAGGGATTACGCAGGAAATTGTGTGTAAAAAAGTTGAAGATGATATAGAGATTGAAACGGCAAAGGTTCAAGTGAGTGCACCAGTTGTTAAACAAGAGCCAGTTAAGAAGCAGTATCCTTCTTCAAACAGCTATAAGAAGGAATCAGCTACAACATATAAGATTGCAGATTTACGAGTGGGCTATTCAAATGTTCAAATTGAAGGACATATTTTCGATATTGATAATCGTGTTATGAAGAGTGGTAAAACTTTGCAGATGTTGTATATCAGTGATTATGATGATGCGATTGTTGCCAAACGTTTTGAAGGGGCAAGATGTCCTATTGAAGAGATTCAAGCGGTAAAAAAAGGCATGCATGTTGTGTTAACGGGTGAAGTTGTTTATGATTCATTCTCAAAGTGCGACTCTTTTATGGTTCGTAAATTAGAAATCTCAAAGGAAAAGAAAAGAGAAGATCATGCGAAAGTAAAAAGAACGGAATGGCATGTTCACTCTAATTTTTCAGAAATGGATGGTGTTTGTGCAATCGAAGAATTTATTCAGACTGCCTATGACTGGGGTATGGATTCTATCGGTGTGTGTGATCACCAGGTCGTACAGGCTTTTCCAATGGCACAACATAAGATTGAGGCTTTGGTCAAACAAGATCCGAATCGTGAATTTAAAATGTTGTATGGTTGTGAAATGCTTGTGGCAGATTCTAAATATCATATTGTATATAATAATGATCATCGCAAACTTGAAGATGCAACATTTGTCGTGTTTGACTTAGAAACAACGGGTCTTTCAAATACGCGTGATGAAATTATTGAATTTGGTGGGGTTAAGATCAAAAATCGTGAAGAAGTTGGACGTTTACAGATGTTCATTAATCCAAAGCGTACAATTCCTGCCCACATTTCAAATTTAACGCATATTACACAAAATGATGTAGATCGTGCAAAACCTATTGAAGATGCTTTAGATGAGTTGTTAGAATTTATTGGAGATTCTATTTTAGTTGCACATAATGCGACATTTGACGTTGGCTTTATGAATGCAGCCTGCAGAAAAACAGGTCGTGATGAACTGACAAATCCTGTGATTGATACATTGCCACTATCGTATGCGATGCTTCCGGATGATCAAAAGCGATTTAATCTAGGAAGTGTATGTCGTCATTATCGTGTGAGTTATGATGGTGAAGGTGCGCACCGTGCCGACTATGATGCGGATGTACTTTCACAAGTCATGTATAATATGATGAATCAATTAGGACATGAAGCTACTTTAGATACATTAGTTGATATGGAAAGTGGATGTGAGAAATACGCTTCGAAAAAACCATATGAGAGAAATCGTCCATATCATATGACGGTATTTGCAAAGAATAAGGATGGCTTAAAAGAATTGTTTGAATTGATTACTTTATCACATACACAATATTTGGTGAGTATGGGTAAAGAAAATGGTCAGCCTCGTATTATTAAGGAGGAAATCTCAAAGAAGTGGGATAACGGCAACTTATTAATTGGTTCTTCTTGTCAGAATGGTGAAATTTTTGAATTGGCGCATACGCGAAGTAAAAAAGAATTATTGGAAGCTATGGGCTATTATGACTACATTGAGTTACAGCCATTAGAGTGTTATAAGAATTTATTGGATCGTGGAAGCATTACAGATGTGGATGATTTGAAGTGGTATTTGCAGTTTATCTATGATACCGCAAAAGAAGCGGGTAAGATGGTGATTGCTTCAAGTGATGCACACTATGTGAATCCTAATGAGAAACGTCTTCGTGATGTATATATTAATGCCAAGGCAATTGGTAATGCTAGACATCCTCTATATATTTATAATAAACAAGCGCGTAAAGCTACGAGCAATCCAAATCAGCATTTGTTGACGACGGATGAGATGTTGAAGGCATTTGAATGGATGGGTGAAGATGTAGCTTATGAGGTTGTTGTGGAAAACACAAATAAATTGAAGTTATTAACAGAGCCTATCTTTCCAATCAAAGATAAGTTGTATCCACCTGACATTGAGGGGTCTGACCAAAAGTTGCGTGATATTTGTTTTGAAACAGCTCACCAATGGTATGGAAATGATTTGCCAGACATTGTAGAGAAACGTTTAACTCGTGAGTTAGATAGTATTATTGGTCATGGTTACTATGTAGTATATTATATTTCACACTTACTAGTTAAGAAGAGTAATGATGATGGATATCTTGTAGGTTCGCGTGGATCTGTAGGATCTAGTTTTGTTGCGACAATGTCCAATATTACTGAGGTAAACCCATTAACACCTCACTATGTATGTAAAAATTGTCAGCACTATGAGTTTTTAGATGGGGATGAAGCTAAGTCTGGTTTTGATTTGCCGGATAAGCTGTGTCCGGTTTGTGGTGAAATCATGCGTGGAGATGGTCAGGATATTCCGTTTGAAACATTCTTAGGTTTTGAAGGGGATAAAGTTCCCGATATCGATTTGAACTTTTCCGGTGAATATCAACCGAATGCCCATGCCTATACAAAAGAAGTATTTGGAGATGATCACGTCTTTAGAGCAGGTACTGTAGGTACGGTTCAGGAGAAGACGGCGTATGGTTATGTTAAAGGATATGAAGAAGAGATGGAGTGTGAGCCTTTTAATGAGGCAAAGCGTGTAGATTTGGCTAAGGGTTGTGAAGGTGTAAAAAGAACAACGGGTCAGCATCCGGGTGGTATTGTCGTTGTGCCATTGGATATGGATGTGCATGATTTTACGCCTGTTCAATATCCTGCAAACAATCCAAATGCGACTTGGAAAACAACGCACTTCGATTTCCATCAGATTCATGATAATATCTTAAAATTTGATATTTTAGGTCATGTCGATCCTACAGCTATGAAAATGTTGGAGAGAATAACAGGGGTGAATGTTCGTCAGATTCCTATGAATGATCAGGCAACTATGGCTATATTCTCGACAACTGAATCACTAAAAATCGATACGACAAAATATAATGAAGTTACAGGAGCCGCGGGTATTCCTGAGTTTGGTACACCATTTGTTCGTGGTATTCTTGAACTTACAAAGCCGACAACGTTTGCGGAATTAGTCACAATTTCTGGTTTGTCTCATGGTACCGATGTTTGGTTGGGAAACGCCAAAGATCTAATTGATAATGGTACTTGTAAGTTGAATGAAGTTATTGGTTGTCGTGACGATATCATGGTTGATTTGATGGGGTATGGTGTTAAACCAAAATTATCATTTACGATCATGGAAAGTGTTCGTAAGGGTAAAGGTTTAAAAGATGAGTGGGTTACCGAAATGAAGGCGAACAATGTACCAGAATGGTTTATTGATTCTTGTACAAAAATTAAGTACATGTTCCCTAAAGCCCATGCGGTTGCCTATGTTATGATGGCTGTGCGTATTGCGTGGTTTAAGGTACATATGCCAGTACATTATTATTGTATGTATTTTAGTATACGTTGTGATGCTTATGATGTGCAGACCATGATTCAGGGTGAGGCTGCAATTCGCCAAAGAATGGCGGATATCAAACATATGAAAGAGGATAAAACACAAAAGCCAAGTGATAAAGAGTTAGCTATTTATGATACGTTAGAACTTGCTTTAGAGATGGTTTTGCGTGGATTTAGATTCTCAAACATTAGCATTAATCGTAGTGCGGCTACTGAATTTATTGTGGATCCAGACGATCCAAAAGCGATTATTCCGCCTTTCACAAGTATTGATGGTTTGGGTTCAAACGTAGGTTTGTCTGTTGTAAAGGCAAGAGAAGAAAAACCATTCCTATCTAAGGAAGATGTACTGAAGCGTACACAGCTTTCAAAAACATTAGTTGAAAAGTTAGCGGATATGAATGCTTTAGAGGGATTGGATGAAGAAAATCAAATGACACTGTTTTAGGCAGTGTCTTTTTTAGAGCGTATTTAAATTTTTATAATTATGTAATGATATGGTAAAATATTTACATTATTGTAGAATGAGTATAAAAAAGAAAGGATATAATATAACGCTTGGTATTTTTATTGGGTTGATTGCCGGTGTTATTATTGGAATTATTATGCCGGAATGGGCAAATATGGGCATTGAGTGTGGTTTCCACTATTTATATGTCGACATTAAAAATGATGATTTCCCCACTTGTATTCACAAGTTTAGTTATGGGGATCATTGGAATTGGGGATATTGCCAAAACAGGTAAGGTAGGTTTATATACCTTATTATGGTATACGGGTACAACGGCTTTAGTTTCAGGTTTAGGTTTGGTTTTGCCTCGTGTGTTGCATTTGGGTAAGAATGTGCATATTGCTAAGACAAAAACACAAGTGGAGGCTGCGACATTTAATGGGTTGTTGGATACTTTACAAAATATTATTCCGCCAAATCCAGTGGAAGCTTTCGAATCAGGAAATATACATTAAGTATTAGCTTTTGCGGTAATTATTGGACTTGCATGTTTGGCTGTTCAGGAAAAGGCGGATCCATTTATTAATTTGCGTGATTCCATTTATCAAATTTCTACTTTTATTATTAGTAAGATCATGTATGTGACTCCATTTGGAGTATTCGCATGTATCGCTACAGTTATGTATTCAAATGGTGTGGATACAATGCTTCAATTAGGACAAGTATTATTGGCATTGTATATTACGTTCTATTTATATGCGTTTATTATTTATGGTGGTATGGTCAAATTTTATGGAAAATACAGTCCAATTCAAATTTTTAAGGATATCGCACCTGCAGGATTGAATGCGTTTGGTACTTGTTCAAGTAGTGCTACGATTCCCATTTCATTAAAGTGTGCAACTGAAAAAATTGGCATTCCAGAAGAAATTACTTCGTTGACTCTTCCTTTAGGGACAACTATCGATATGGATGCAGTTTCGATTTTGATGTCATTGATGATCACATTCTTTGCGACTGCACTTGGTATTGATTTAAGCATTGGTACAATGGTTACAGTACTTGCTTGTAACGTATTGTTAAGTATTGGAATTAAGTGGATCTGAGAAACGTTTTTATATTCTGCTTTTCTAATTTGTCATACTGACGATACATTGACTGCACCTGATTTTAAATCCTGTCATCTTGACTTTTCACACTTTGTCGAAATGTAGGACACATTGATTCTAGATATGAAAAAATGTGGACACACAATTAAATCATGCTTTGGATTCTAGTATAAAGAATCTCTCATCCAGTTAGGTCTAAGGCGTAAGCCCTGCTGGATGCAGTATGAGTTTACAGAGTACGGTCCACATGGATTGGAAATGCTCAAAAAACAAGAGCTATGCAAAGACTATATGCAAGGCCTAGAACCATGCTGAAAGCTTTGCGATGCTCCATTTCTCGCAATGAGAGAAAGAGAATCTCGTCATTTTAATGATGAGAGTACGTCAAAATGTTGAAGTTTTTGGCTCATTTTAAAAAGACAACAAATGATCAACTTGATCAGGAAGAACCTAAAAAAGAAGATACTGTTGTCTTATTAGAAGAGATTTGTGATTTGTTGAAGACTAGTAAAGAAGATAAATAAAGTAAATCAAATATGTAACTAACAAGAGTATGCCGGCTTTTTTGTCGAGTACTCTTGTTTTTTTAGTGCAAATATAAAGGACAAGACCAATCAATATTGCGACAAAGGAATCGATGATAAAGTTAGGTTCAAAAGGTACGGGAGTAATAAGTGCACTAGCCCCTACGACAAATAGGATATTAAAGATATTAGATCCGATGATGTTTCCAATCGCGATGTCGGCATTGCCTTTTTTTGCAGCAGTTACAGAAGTGACAAGTTCTGGTAAGGATGTTCCTAAGGCAACAATGGTTAGTCCGATAAATCTTTGGCTGACACCTAATGAGATGGCAATGTTTGTGGCTGCATCTACCGCAAAGTTACTTCCAATCATTAAACATACAAGTCCGAGTGGAATAAATAATGGGTTTGTTTTTTTGATTTCAGTTTCTTCCATTTGATTCTTAGACATTCTAAAGATGTAGTATAAGTAACCAAGAAAGAATACCCACATAATAATTCCATCTAAACGAGAAATTGTTGTGTTGATGCCTAATAATATCAATACAAGTGTTACAAGCATCATAAATGGCATTTCATATTTGATTGTACTATTTTGAATATGTAATGGACGAATGAGTGCTGTAATGCCAAGAATGATTCCTACATTTAAAATATTACTTCCAACAACATTTCCAATTGTGATGGCTGCATTGGATTTTAATGCAGCTGTAATGGAAACAAAGGCTTCTGGAAGACTGGTTCCCATCGCAACGATAGTAAGTCCAATGACAAGTTGGGGTATGCCAAAGCGTGATGCGATACTGCTTGATCCATCAACGAACCAATCGGCTCCTTTTAGTAGTAGAATAAATCCTAATACTAATAAAATTATATTCATATGTTTTCCTCCTGGACCAGATAAAAATAAAAAGACTCTGGTCTTATATACCAAAGTCTTGCCATTTCATCACAGTCCGGATTTAACATCGTATTGACGAAGCTGTAAACACATATATGTGCAGGCTACTCCCTTTATGGGTTTATTATACATATTTTGGTCAATAAATTCTATATTTAATTGTAAAAATATCTTAACAAATGCCAGTTTTCTAGAAAAGCCACTATTGATTGCGTATTAGATGAATAAATCAAAAGATAAAACGATGCCTATTTTGTCGACTTCTTTATTGGGGAATGGAAAAAGGATTTAATGTTTCAAGTATCACATCGATCTTCTCAGTAAGTGAAGAGTCGATTAAAAACGGGAGTTTAACACTTGCTCATAGCCAAAATAGCCAAATGTCGTTTATGTACGGCTTTTTTTTCGTCAAATTTTTATTTTTTACTGTTGTATGTGTTGTAATTGTGATATAATAGTTGTAAAGGATGGCTGCTTCTATGAAACTGTATTATGATAAACGACTTAAAGATCCTACTTACTATATTCAGCAGGGATTTAGAAATGGTAAAAAAACGACAACCAAAAATATCAAAAGATTAGGTAAACATTCTGAGCTTCTTCTTATAACGGATAATCCCTTGGAATACGCTAAAAACGAAGTAAAAAAAATGAATGAGGAATATCGTTCTGGCAGATCTGAATTCATTGTTACTATGGACTTTAATGAAAGAATCCCTTCTACAGATTCTCCTTGTTCGAATTCTACTAGTTTGAACATTGGATATCTGTATCTTAAGGATATCTATGCCAAATTGAATCTGTCTGATTTTTTTAAATCAGTTTCTTCTGACCGAAAGATCACCTACGACTGTAATAAAATCTGTCAGTTTCTTACCTATGCAAGGATTCTGGATCCTGCCAGTAAATATGGAACATACGATAAACTTGATACATACTATGAAAAACCTCAGGTTGAATACCAACATATGATTCGTTTCTTGGATATTCTAGACAGAAACAGTGACCAATATTTAAAACATCTTTTTGACAATTCCGAAAACATCGTTAAACGAGATACTTCAGTTATGTACTATGACTGCACAAACTATTTCTTTGAAACAGAAAAACCTGATGAGGAGATTGTTGACGAAGTTACTGGAGAAATTATCCTTGGACCTCGTCAGTTCGGAATCAGTAAGGAAAACAAGACATCTCCTATTGTTGAAATGGGGCTTATCATGGACAGACGTGGAATCCCTATTTCTATGTGTATTCATCCAGGAAACACAAATGAACAGCTTACTGCCGTTCCACTTGAAAAAGAAGTTATAAAAATGACCGGAAACAAAAAGTTCATATATTGTGCGGATGCAGGACTTGGATCCTACAATATCCGTAAATTCAATGATATGGGTGGTAGAGCCTATATCGTTACACAGTCAGTAAAAAAACTTGGACAAGAGATCAAAGATATCGTATTCAACGATTCAAACTACCATCTATTGTCAAATGACGATACGATCACATTGAAAGAAATGCGAACATTTGATAAAAAAGACGCAAACAATCTAAGTCTATACAATGATTTTGCCTATAAAGTGATTCCAGCCAACACAGCCATGGATACAGGACTTTATGAAGAAAAAGTATACAAGAACGGTCGAACAAAAAAAGTAAAAGTCAAAGGAACATTACATCAATATATCATTGTCACTTTCTCTAGAAAGATGATGGAATACCAAAGGACTATCCGCGAAAGACAGCTTGAACGTGCTAAAAAGTTATTAAGACTTAAAGATCCTGAAAAGATAAAAAAAGGACCCAACGATATACGTCGATTCCTTAAGAACACATCATCTGATACAGCTAATTATGTATTGGATATGGATAAAATCCATGAAGAAGAAAAATACGATGGATTCTATGCCGTCGCAACAAACCTTGACGATTCAGCCAAAGACATCCTAGCAGTAGCTCAAAATAGATACAAAATCGAAGACTGTTTTAGAATCATGAAAACTAATTTCGATGCAAGACCAGTATTCTTGAGAAAGCCAGAAAGAATACGTGCACATTTCTTGATCTGCTACACTGCACTACTTATATACAGGCTTATGGAGTGCAAGGTGGATGACAACTTAACTCATGTAACAACATCAAACCTAATAAAAACATTACGAAATATGAATGTAGTAAATATGGATGACATGTACTACAAATCCATCTATAGTGGAAGCCAGGCATTAGATGCATTAGAAAGATGTTTCGAGCTACAACTAAACAGAAAGTACTATAGACCAAGTGATTTAAACAAAATAGCAAAAAAATTTTCAAAATAGAAATCACATACAACATTTCAAAAAAACGAAAGTGCTAGATTAAACCTTGAATAAAGGCTTTCTAGCACTTTTTACTTTTTCAACTGTCAAACTCGGGGTAGTAACAATTAATTACATTGTACTTGAATTTTATATTTTAGACTATTTTTTTAAACATATTAACAATTTTAATCGGTTCTAAAGTTGATGGAATAGAGTATGTTAAAAGCAGTTTGAATTAGTTTTGGGTATATGTTGTTTATGAAATTGATTAATGACATTTAATTAATTACCTTTCAAATTTGTTTTTGATAAATGTTAGACATGATATGCTTTGATTAATAGCAATTTATAACATTAATAGGATAAAAAGTTAAATAAGTGCTTGAGTAATTAGTGTCGGTATGATTAATTACGGTAAAAGGAAAGGAACGTATATGCAACACGTATTTTTAGTTGGCGCAAAATCTTTAGGTGCATACGGTGGATATGAAACATTTGTTTATAAATTAACCGAGCATCATCAAGATAATAAAAATATTAAATACCATATAGCTTGTAAGGCAAATGGAGATGGTTTTATGGATGAAACAAAATTAGATGGGGCCAAAATATTAAGTGATTCTGAATTTGACTTTCATAATGCACATTGTTTCAAAATAACTGTTCCAGAAATTGGTGCTGCACAAGCTATTTATTATGATATAAAATCATTAGATTATTGTTGTGAATATATAAAAAACTATAATATAAAAAAACCTATTGTATATATAATGGCTTGTCGTATTGGTCCGTTTATGAAAAGATATTATAAAAAAATACATAAAATGGGAGGTCAAGTCTATTTAAATCCAGATGGACATGAATGGATGAGGGCGAAATGGAGCGTGCCGGTACGTAAATATTGGAAAGAATCTGAGAAAATGATGGTTAAATGGAGTGATTTAGCTATTTGTGATTCTATAAATATTGAGAAATACATTCATGAACAATATGATGGCAGGGGTATCAATCATAGAAGTCCTAAAACAACATATATTGCTTATGGTGCAGATTTAACGCCAAGTATTTTATCAGATACTGATGCCAAATTGGTTGATTGGTACGAGGAAAAAGGGTTAACTAAAAAGAATTATTATTTGGTTGTAGGTAGATTTGTTCCTGAAAACTCATTTGAAATTATGATTCGTGAATTTATGAAATCAAACTCTAAAAGAGATTTTGCGATTATCACAAATGTGAATGATAAGTTTTTAAATGAATTAGAAAGTCGTTTACATTTTTCTAAGGATAAATGAATTAAATTTGTTGGTACTGTATATGATCAAGAATTGTTGAAGAAAATTCGTGAGAATGCTTATGCATATTTCCATGGGCATACCGTTGGGGGAACAAACCCAAGCTTAATTGAGGCACTAGGTAGTACAGATTTAAATTTATTGGTTAATGTTGGTTTTAATAAAGAAGTAGCTATTGATTCAGCGTTATATTGGCAGAGAGAAGAGGGCAAGTTAGCGCAATTGATTAATCAAGTTGACAATAAACCTGAGGAAGAAATTAAAAATTTGGGTCTTAAAGCTAAGGAACGTGTACAGAAGGCGTATACATGGAAAAAAATATGTGAACAATATGAAGAAGTTTTTACTAAGGGGAATAAGTGATGAGGATTTTACATTATTCTTTAGGATTTCCTCCTTATCGTTCAGGCGGACTAACTAAGTTTTGTTTAGATTTAATGATTGAGCAAAAGAATGAAGGCGATGAAGTGGCCTTGCTATGGCCAGGTCAAATGGGTTTTATCGATAAAAAAATAAAAATAAAGAAGAGAAGCGAATATTTGGCATCTAAACAGAAAATAATGAGTTTTGAATTGATAAATCCTTTACCAATTTCTTTTGATGAGGGAATTAGAAATTTTGATAAATTCACTTTAAAAGGTAATAAAGATGTGTTTTTTGATTTTTTGACATCATTCCAACCAGATGTTATACATCTACATACATTAATGGGAATACATAAAGAATTTCTTGAAGTGGCGAAAAGTTTGAATATTAAATTAGTTTTTACAGCACATGATTTTTTTCCGATTTGTCCAAAAGTCACTCTTTTTAGAAATGGAAAGATTTGTGATTCTGTAGGCAACTGCAAAAAATGTGCATCATGTAATTCTACAGCTTTAAGTATTAATAAAATACAGATATTGCAAAGTCCGATATATAGAATTTTAAAAGATTCAATCTTGGTTAAAAAGATGAGAAAAGCTCATAGAGATAATTATTTAAGTGATAGTAATAACATTGAAATAGTTGAATGTGGGTCATACAGAGAATACATAGATTTAAGAGATTATTACTATTCGATGTTATCAATAATAGATATCATGCATTACAATAGTTCTATAACTAAAAGTGTGTATGAAAAATATTTTAATTTACCTAATAATACAATTATACCTGTTAGTCACTGTAACATAAAAAATAATTGTAGAATTAAGAATTATGATCACGATATATTGAGAATTCGATTTCTTGGACCTGCAAGTGCAGCAAAAGGATTTTACTTATTAAAAGATTGTTTAGATGAGATATGGAATGAACGAAAGAATTTTGTTTTAGATATTCATTTTGATCCTATTGAAAAGTCAGATTATATGAATGTACATGATAGGTACAATTATAATGAACTAGAAAAAATTTTTAATGAAACAGATGTACTTTTAGTACCAAGTATTTGGTATGAAACATTTGGATTTACAGCATTAGAAAGTTTAAGTTATGGTGTACCAGTAATTGTTAGTGATACAGTTGGTGCTCAAGATATATTACAAGATAAGTTTGGAATTGTTGTGAAGAATCTAACAAAAAAGAATTTAAAAGAAGTATTCGACAAACTGACTTTTGATGATTTAAGGAAAATGAATGAATCGATTGTAAATTCATTTCACATTATAAAAATTGAAGATGTTAGTTTACAAATTAAAAATCAATGTTATAAGAGATGATGAGGTGTAAAAGATAGATTAGCATTAAGGTGTTTATATTTGGAGGGAGAAATTAATGATTATAGAGATTGACAAGAAACGACCGTATCTATTTATTGTAGAAATTATGTTATTTTTACTTCTGTTTCAAGGCTTTTTTATAGATTTAGGATGTACAACAAATATAAAGTATATATTGGATATCCTAAATATTGCTTTGTTTTCATTTGTGCTGAATGAAAAATATAAATGTAATGGGGATAAGAATGATGTAAAGTTCATTGTGTTACTTTATGGCGCATTGATTGGATTAGGTCTTTGTAGTACCATCTTTAATATATTTAATTATAAATTTAACTTAATTAATATTACTTTAGATTTAAGAAATTATATTAGATTTCCTATGTTCTTTATTTCTTGTAAATTGTTATTGGATGAAAAGGATTATTTAAAAATCTATAATAATTTAATTTGGTATCAATTGATCAATACTGTTGCGATTATTTATCAATATTGTACTGTGACTGTTTTTGATTATTGGATGCGTGGAGATTACTTGAATGGCTTTTTTGGAACAAGAAGAGGTGGGAATCTATTTGTTAATGTCCTAATGGTAATTGTACTAATATTCTGTTTAAATCAATTCTTAACAAAAAAAATGGGTGGAAAGAAGTTTGGTTTTATTATTGGTACATGTTTATTAGATGCAACATTAATAGAATTAAAATTCTTCTATATTGAATTTGTACTTTGCTTTATTATGATGTATGTTTTTCATGGAAAATTTAAAAACTTAACACGTGAAAAAATAAAGAAGGGTGCAATTATAATAGGTGCTTCATGTATTGGTTGGTTTATTCTAATCGAAATATTATATAAAATCTATCCTTGGATGCGGGGATCTATGAATTTAACTCAGATAATTTCAAATTCATTATCATCAGAAGGATATACAGGTAGTGGTGATTTTAATAGATTGAACGCAGTATCTGGTGTGTTTAGTGTTTGTTTTAAAGGAAATATATTCAAAGGGTTGTTTGGTGTTGGAATTGGAAATGCATATTCGGGTGGAGCTAGTCTTTCTGCATTTGCTAAAAAATTTAGTTATACAAACTATACTTGGTTCCAATCTTCATATGTATTTTCAGAAGTTGGATTAATAGGATTAGCATTGTATGTTTCAACATTTATATTGATTTTTATTAAATCAAAAAATTCTAAATATTCAGATATCGCTAAGACTATGGTGTTGGTTTCTTTGTCATTAATCATATATGATGAGGTTTTAAAAACGGAAGCCGCATATTTAGTATATTTAACATTATCATTTTATTTTATGAAAAAGAGGGTTTCAAGCGATGGAAAATGTAATATTGAGTGTAATAATTCCAATATATAACAGTGAAGAATATTTAGAACGTTGTATTGAATCCGTAGTGAATCAAGCAGATGATTCAACAGAAATTATTTTAGTCAATGATGGTTCTACAGATGGAAGTCAAAAAATTTGTGAGAAGTATACGTGTCAGTATGAAAATGTAAAGCTATTGGTAAAAGAAAATGGTGGCCTGTCATCTGCGAGAAATTATGGCTTAACTTATGCACAGGGGATGTATGTAGCTTTTTTAGATTCAGATGATATGTGGAGTTCTGATTTTATAGAAGACTTAAAAAATTATTTTAAAACAGAATGGGATATTTTGAATTTTAACTATTGTTTTGAGCGTTCATTAAATGTGTATGAACAAAATGGCACAAAAAATGTAGAAGTATTTAATCAAAATGAATTTATAGATTTGTTTAATAAAAACGCATTAGGAAATCAAATCTGTTTTAGAATTTATAAAAGAAGTTTATTCGAAAATATTAGCTTTCCATTAGAAAGGTATTATGAAGATATAGCTACATTTTATAGATTAATATTAGAAGCCGATAAAATTATGTGTGTTGATTATGACTATTATATTTATAACATCATCAATGAAGCTTCAATAACAAAACAAGTTAGTCGTAAACATTTGGAAGATATGCTTAAGAGTACGAATGAGATGTATAAGGGTCTAAGTGATTATTACAATGTAAATGGGTATGATCTAAAATATTTAGAATATAACAAGATAAATCTATATAGTTATATAGGTTTAAAGCTTATGAAATGCAATGAGAATGTTGATGATTTGAAATCTTTAGTTTGTGATTATGTAAAAAAACAGAAGGTAAATTTGATTGATTACAAAAAGTATCAATGGAAAAAGTATGTAGCCTTAAAGCTATTGATAACGTTTGGTTTATTTAAATAGAATAGTGAGGGATAATATGGATGAGGTAAAGGTTTCGGTTATTTGTTTAGCATACAATCATGAAAAGTATATAAGAAGATCTTTGGATTCAATATTGCAGCAAGAAACGAATTTTAAATATGAGATAATCATTCATGATGATTGTTCAACAGATACAACTAGACAAATTATTCAAGAATATCATGATGAGTATCCCGGACAAATAAAAGTTATATTACAAGATGAAAATCAATACCAAAAAGGAAAACCTATAGTAGAAGAATTTATGCTACCACTTGCGAGTGGTAAGTATATCGCTTTTTGTGAATGTGATGACTATTGGACAGATTCTCATAAGCTACAATTACAATATGACTATATGGAATGTCATAGTAATTGTTCTTTATGTTGTCATAATACGATTTATCATTGCTTGAATAAAGATGTTCCTGATTGTAATTTTAACTCTTGGACCGATGTCCATATAATGAATGAATATGAGGTGTTTATGCAATGGAAAGTTCATACGTCTTCATTTTTCATGAAAAAGGAAGATGGCTGGCGCGATGAAAATACATTTAAATACTGGTTTGGCGACTATGTAAGAGTAACTAGTTTATATTTGAAAGGTGATATCGCGGTACTTCCTCAAGTTATGTCGCAGTATAATTATGGTGTAGCTACTGGAGTTTTGTATAACTCAGATATTTCAAAACTGGAAACAAAAAAGAAAAATGTTTTACAAAGAAAAGAATATTTAGTGTATTTGTTGAATAAGTGTGGTAAATGTGAAGATATGATTAATAGAAGAATTAAAATTACAGAATTAGAAGCTGCAACATTACCGGAACAGAGCATTATTGATACAACTAATAGTAAAAAAGAAAAGCAAAACGCGATTAGATCGATTGTTAGTAAAAAAGAATTTAAGGAGTATTTATCCTTATTAAGGTTCTTTGATGTCATTAAAGAATATGTAAAGTATGGGATTAAATACATTAAATAGAGGTTGTATATGAAAGTATTTTCTAATTTTATTTGGCGTTTTGCTGAACGATGTGGCGCACAATTAGTTACTTTTATTGTTTCTATTGTTTTAGCTCGTATATTAACACCTTCTGATTATGGAACAATTGCCTTAGTTACTGTTTTTACAACTATCTTACAGGTGTTCATTGATAGCGGTTTAAGTACGGCTTTGATACAAAAAAAAGATGCTGATGATTTAGATTTTTCATCTGTATTCTATTTTAATTTTGTCATTTGTATTATCTTATACTTAATAATGTTTGTTAGTGCACCATTTATTGCAGATTTTTATAAAGATTCTTCTTTAGTTTCTATTGTTCGTGTAATTAGTTTAACATTGATTATATCTGGTGTTAAAGGTGTACAACAATCTTATGTGTCACGGCATATGTTGTTTAAAAGATTTTTCTTTTCTACATTAGGAGGAACAATCTTTTCAGCCGTATTGGGAATTATTATGGCATATGCTGGCTTTGGTGTTTGGGCTATTGTTTTCCAACAATTATCCAATAATGCGATTGATACATTGATTTTATGGATAACTGTTAAGTGGCGTCCCATTAAAAAGTTTTCTTGGAGTCGATTAAAGAATTTATTGTCTTTTGGCTGGAAAATGTTAGCTTCTTCTTTGTTGGATACAGTTTATAACAATTTAAGAAATATGATTATTGGTAAACTGTACACTTCAGCAGATTTAGCTTTTTATAATCAAGGAGATAGATTTCCTAAGCTAATAGTCACAAATATCAATACTTCAATAGATAGTGTATTATTACCTACGATGTCGAATGAACAGGATAATCACGTTAGGGTAAAGGATATGACTAGACGAGCTATAAAAATCAGTACTTATATTATGGCTCCACTTATGATTGGGTTGGCGTTCTGTGCCAAACCTATTGTTCAAATAGTATTAACTGATAAATGGTTACCTTGCGTACCTTATTTACAAATATTTTGTATATCTTATTTGTTTTGGCCAATCCATACAGCTAACTTGAATGCTATTAAGGCTATGGGTAGAAGTGATTTGTTTTTAAAGCTTGAAGTAATTAAAAAATTTATAGGTATGATTTTATTACTGATCACAATGAATATTAGTGTAATGGCAATGGCATATAGTTTATTAATCAGCGGTTTAATTAGTCAGGTTATTAATTCTTGGCCTAACAGATATTTGTTAAAATATTCATATATAGATCAAATTAAAGATATACTACCTAACATTGTGATGGCATTAATAATGGGTGGATTCGTATATTTTATTAGTTATTTAAATTTACCAATTTTAGTTTCTTTGGTAGTTCAAATTTTATCAGGTGGTATTATATATTTGATATTATCGATTCTTACTAAAAATAATTCATTTATATATTTAATTAACATTTTAAAAAGTAGAAAGGGATGATTTTGTGAAAAAATTGATGATACTTGGTGGTTCAAGATATGCATTACCAGTTATTGAAGCAGCACATGAACTTGGTGTCTATGTAATTACATGCGATTATTTACCTGATAATATTGCACATAAATACTCAGATGAGTATTGTAATGTGAGTATTATTGATAAAGAAGCAACTTTAAAAGCTGCAAAGAATTTAAAAATTGATGGTATTATGTCATTTGCATGTGATCCTGGAGTTGTAACAGCAGCCTATGTTGCTGAAGAAATGGGATTGCCTAATGTTGGTCCATATGAATCTGTATGTATTTTACAGAACAAAAAAAGGTTTAGAGAATTTTTAAGAAATAATGGTTTTAATGTTCCTGTCGCAAAAGGATATACTGATGTGAAGGATGCATTAAAGGATGTAGATTTATTTAATTGGCCCGTAATTGTTAAGCCAACGGATTCTGCTGGAAGTAAGGGTGTTAAAAAGGTTGAAAAACCAGAAGATTTAGAATCTAGTATTGAATATGCATTATCATATTCTCATTCTCATGAGTTTATTATTGAGGATTATCTTACACAAAAAGGATACTCATCAGATACGGATAGTTTCTCGATTGATGGAGATTTGAAGGTAGTTACCTTTAACTGTCAAAGATTTGATGCGAATGCAGAAAATCCATATACTCCATCAGCTTATAGTTGGCCTTCTTCAATGAGTGATGAGCATCAAGAAGAATTGAAAAATGAAATTCAAAGATTGATTCATTTGTTAAATATGAATACGGCTGTATATAACATTGAAACTCGTGAGAGTACAAATGGTAAGGCTTATATTATGGAAGTTAGCCCTCGTGGCGGTGGAAATCGTTTGTCTGAATGTATTCGTTATGCTACTGGAGTGGATATGATCACAAATATGGTTAAATATTCAGTAGGATTACCGATTGATGAAATTGAACAAAAACCGTATAAGGGTTGTTGGGCAGAAATTGTTTTACATAGTGATAAAGAAGGTGTATTTGATTCTCTATGGATATCAGAAGACATTAAAGATAATGTAGTTGAAGAAGATTTATGGATTGAAAAAGGTACAAAGGTGGGTGCTTTTAAAGCAGCTAATGAGGCTATTGGTACTTTGGTTCTGAATTTCGATACACAGGAACAGATTGATGAAGTTTTGTCAAATCAAGACAAGTTTGTTCATGTGAGATTGGAGAAATAAATGAAGAAGATATTAGTTTTTGGGGCAACAGGAGATACAGGAAGATATTTTGTTGATTATTTTTTAGAAAATTATAGTGGTAATGATTATGAAATAATCGCAAGTGGTACAAGACATACAGACTGTTTTGATAAAATGGGTGTTAAATATTATTCTGTTGATATTACGAAAAAAGAAGATTTCAATACCTTACCAACGGATATTTACGCAATAGTTGATTTTGCAGGGCTTATGCCAGCTAGAATGAGAGGATATGATCCTCAAAGATATGTCGATGTAAATATTACCGGAACTTTAAATATTTTAGAATTTGCTCGTAAAAATAAAGTGGATAGAATGTTATATATGCAGAGTTTTGGCGATATTAAAGATTATGGGGAATCAAAGCTTCTTTTGACTGCAGACATGCCTAGGAATTTTAGTTTTAAAACGGATCATTCTATTTATGTAATGACAAAAAACTTTGCGGTTGATATGATGGAAAACTATTATGAAATGTATGGCTTAAAACCATTTGTATTCCGTCTTCCAACTATTTATTTATGGTCTGATATTGATGACTATTATGTAGATGGTGAAAAAAGAAAAATTGGCTATCGCCTATTAATTGATAAAGCCATTAAAGGTGAAGATATCGAAGTATGGGGCGATGCATCGAGAGTAAAGGATATGGTATATGTCAAAGATTTTTGTCAGATGCTGTATAAAGCTTTATTTGTTGATCGTCAAAAAGGATATTATAATGTTGGAACAGGAATTGGTACATCATTATTAGATCAAATCAAAGGCATTGTTGAAGTATTTGGTGACGATAACCATAAATCACAAATCAAATTAAATCCTAATATGCCAAATGCACCACAATATATTATGGACATTACACCGGCTATATATGAACTTGGATATAAACCGAAATATGATTATATTTCTATGTTAAAAGACATGAAAGCAGAAAGTAAAAATAGAAAGTGTGATATTGATGAGTAATATTTTAGTAACACGTTCCTCAATGCCATCTTATGAAGAGTATTGTGAAGAAATTAAAGATATGTGGGATACGCATTGGTTGACTAATATGGGTCCTAAGCATAAAAAATTTCAAGAAGAATTAGTTGAATATTTAGATGTTGCAAACATTGATTTAATGACAAATGGACATATGGCTTTAGAGTTGTCATTACAAGCATTAAATTTAAAAGGGGAAGTCATTACAACTCCATTTACTTTTGCATCGACTACACATGCGATTGTTCGTAATGGATTAGAACCTGTATTCTGTGATATTGATCCTGTTGATTTCACAATGGATGTCACAAAATTGGAATCTTTGATTACAGATCGTACTTGTGCCATTATGCCAGTCCATGTATATGGAAATGTTTGTAACATTGAAGAGATTGATCGTATTGCTAAAAAATATGGTTTAAAAGTGATTTATGATGCAGCTCATACTTTTGGTGAAACATACAAAGGTAGAGGCATTGGATCTTATGGCGATGTTTCTTGTTTTAGTTTCCATGCGACAAAAGTATTCAACTCTATTGAAGGTGGAGCCGTTTGTTTTGGAAATGAATTAAAGGATTTTGGATTGGATTTATATCGTTTGAAAAATTTTGGTATTCGTGGACCTGAAACAGTGGATGCAGTAGGTGCAAATGCGAAAATGAACGAATTCTGTGCGGCAATGGGTATTTGCAATTTAAGACATGTAAATGAAGAAATAGAGAAACGCAGGAATGTTGTTGAAAGATATCGTAGCCATTTAGAAGGTATTGCAGGAATACAATTAAGTCCAATTCAAAAAGATGTAAAATCAAACTATGCATATTTCCCAGTTGTATTTGATGATAAGTTGTTTGGGGCAACTCGAAATGAAGTGTTTGAAAAATTAGCCGAGAATGGAATTGGAGCAAGAAAATATTTCTATCCATTAACGAATAGTTTTGATTGTTTCCATGGAAAATATGATTTAGATCAAACGCCTGTAGCTCGATATATTAGTAATAGAGTATTAACGTTACCTTTATATGCAGATTTAGCATTGGAAGATGTTGACAGAATTTGCGCTATAATATTAAGTTGCAATAATTTTAGATAATTTGCAGTTTTGAATGTTATCATTTGAACTTTTAAATAATTCTTTTGCCATTATTAGGAAGTTTTATATTTTAACAAGCGTTACATGATATAGTGGATGTAGAGGTTCACCTATACCAGGAATATATTATATGATACGGTTATTAGGTGTTGTATTGGTGTTATTTATGGCATGTTTTCTAATGGGTATACATGTCAGGAGGTTGATTTATCTTTTGAATATACAGGTGAAAAGATAGAAATTGAAAATGCAGAGATGTATTTTACTCAATCATGGAATCTGTTAGATGAAGCTCCAACAGATTGTGGTTCATACATTGCATGGACAAGTGATGAAGACTTATTCACTTTGAAATCAATCCTAACAAAGTATCTGTAAAGGTTACTTACAACAAGGATTGGAGAGAAAGTGATCCTGAAGAAGAAAAATATTTATGTGAATATGTTGGCGATTATGAGTTTAAGTTGAGAATTGATACAGATGGTAATATTAACTCATTGGACAATTATCAAGGAAATTATGATTTCCAGTTTGAGCCAAAGAATGTTAAGGACATTGAAGTTGCAAAGACTAGAATAACGCATCCAGATTTAGTATTTATAGTGATATAGATCTAGTAGAACCAATTCTATTATAGGATGTTGGTGAATATACAGTAGCGTTTAATTTCGGTGAACGATATTATGAATCAGTTCCATTTAAAGTTACAATTCTTCTTAAAACTATTGAATTAAAACTAAATAAACAATTTAAATACTTTGGTGAACAAGATCCAATCTTAGAAAATGATGATTATATTTTAACAAGAGAACCAGGGGAAGATATTGGTGATTATAAACTTACTGTTCAAAGTAAGTCAAAGAATTATAAGTATGAAATCATTGAGAATAATGTATTTACTATCTTAGAAAACAAGTCACAACAAATAAAACCAGAGGTAACTAATCAACCAAGCAAGCAAGGATGAAAAAAGGAACCATTACAATCAGTTAATGCTTCGAAAAAATATAAAAACAAATATGCAAGTGCTACAGATATGGAATCAAATAAAGATATTGAAACCAAAGTAGATAAAAACAAAAGTTGTAACAGGTGTATTTAATCTTACGCCAATGTATTTGTCTTTTATGACTATAAGTTTAGTTGTAGCTATGTATATTATGTATATACTGATAAAGAAAAGCAATGTTAAAATTTAAATAAGAAAACAGAGCCTTCGCCTATCATATGAGTGGAGGCTTTGATTTAGATTTAAATCAGCCTAAAGTGTGTATACGTTTACATTTAATTGACTATAAGTACACTTGAATACGTTCATGAAATTAATCGATATATAAAGTAAATTTTTTAAAATTTTATTTTGTATCTTAAATTTTTAATATTGGTTTTAAATAAAGTATATCTTTTACTTTTTGTACTTTTTGTTTCAAATTTCAAGTATTAAATGGTAATTGACATATTATATATATAGGATAAAATTAACACGCGATAGTTTTATCTCGGAATAAGTATGACTGTTGTAAGGTAATAGGAATAAAAATGGTACATTTAGATGATGTTAGAAATAGCTGGCTTACCGCATTTTTGATTGATTCGTTCATCTTCTACTGGGATATGGGTAGGGATGAGTGTATCTAAAATTTCATATTTCATTGCTTATTAAGACTTGTAAAATTCTAATAAGCTTTTTTATATTTATAGGAATGGGAGAGTGTTATGTATAGGAAGAATGCAAATGGGTGGTTGAAGCATATCGATTTTATCATTCTTGATATGATATGTTTGCAAATCGCATTTGTGGTGGCTTATTTTATTAAAAATGGAAATATACATCTATATAACAATTTCTTATATAGGAATATGGCTATCATAATAGAATTAGCTGATTTAATGGTTTTACTGATTTTTGGTACATTAAAGGGTGTATTAAAAAGAGGATATTATCAAGAGTTTGTAAAAACATTAAAACATGCACTTATTGTTTGTTTTTTAGCTATTCCATATTTATTTACAGTTCAAAAGGGAGTTTTCTTTTCAAGATTTATTTTATTCTTAACTATTGGCATTTATTTTATATTGACATATATAGTAAGAGAACTGTGGAAGAGAAATATTAAAAAGAGTGTTAATAGTGGTAAGAGAAGAAAATTATTAATAGTTACATCTAGTACTATTGCTGATAAAGTTATAGATAATATTGAAAAGAATAATTATTCTCGTTATGACATTGTTGGCGTAGCTTTATTGGATAAGGATCTAATAGGGAATTTAATTAATGATGTTTCTGTAGTAGCAAATAATCAAACAGTTGGTATGTATGCATGTAAAGAATGGGTAGATGAAGTATTAATTGTATTACCTAAAGAAATTGCCCATCCAAATATATTGATTGAACAATTAACATTGGCTGGTATTACAGTACATATGAATTTAGCTAAGGTAGTAAATTCACCTGGTAAGAAACAATTTGTTGAAAAGATTGGAGATTATACAGTACTCACCACAAGTATCAATTATGCTTCGTTAAATGAATTATTCTTAAAAAGAGTGTTTGACATTGTTTGTGGTTTATTAGGATGTATATTAACACTATTTATCTGTATATTTATAGGACCTGCCATTTATATTGCAAGCCCAGGACCCATTTTCTTTTCTCAAGAACGTGTTGGTAAGAATGGTAAGAAATTTAAGATGTATAAATTTCGCAGTATGTATTTAGATGCAGAAGAAAGAAAAGCAGAATTAATGAAACACAATAAGCTTGGGGATGGAAAAATGTTTAAGCTTGATTTTGATCCTCGAGTTATTGGAAATAAAATTATACCTGATGGAACGCATAAAACAGGTATTGGTGAATTCATTCGTAAAACGAGTTTGGATGAATTCCCACAATTTTATAACGTTTTAAAGGGAGATATGTCTATAGTAGGAACAAGACCTCCTTTAATATCAGAAACAAATCTATATGAATATCAACATTTTGCAAGATTAGCTATTAAACCAGGAATAACTGGAATGTGGCAAGTAAGTGGAAGAAGTGAAATTATAGATTTTGATGAAGTAGTTAAACTAGATAAATATTATATTGAGAATTGGAATCTTGGTTTAGATATAAAGATTCTATTAAAAACAGTACTAGTTGTAGTATGTAAAAAAGGTGCTGTTTAAACATTATTATTTTAATGAAGGGAAGTATTTTAGTATGAAAATAGCAGTGGCAGGTACAGGATATGTTGGTTTATCAATTGCAACATTATTATCACAACATCATCGTGTAAAAGCGGTAGATATTATTCCAGAAAAGGTAGAGCTTATTAATAAACGTAAATCACCTATTCAAGATGAATATATTGAAAAATATTTAGCTGAAAAGGATTTGAATCTAGAGGCTACATTAGATGCAGAATATGCTTATAAAGATGCTGATTTTGTAGTTATTGCAGCTCCAACAAATTATGATTCTAAAACACAACATTTTGATACAAGGGCTGTAGAAAGTGTTATTGAACTTGTGCTGAAGTATAATCCTTCAGCTATTATGGTAATTAAATCAACAATTCCAGTAGGATATACGGAGAGTGTAAGAAAGAAATTTAATACTAAAAATATAATTTTTAGTCCAGAATTCTTAAGAGAATCTAAGGCTTTATATGATAACTTATATCCTTCAAGAATTATTGTAAGTACGGATGTAAATGATTCTAGATTAGTTGAGAAGAGTCATGAATTTGCTGCTTTACTTCAAGAAGGAGCTATTAAAGAAAATATTGATACATTATTTATGGGATTTACAGAAGCAGAAGCTGTTAAGTTATTCGCCAATACTTACTTAGCTCTTCGTGTTTCTTATTTTAATGAATTGGATACGTATGCTGAAATGAAGGGATTAAATACACAAGATATTATTAATGGTGTATGTTTAGATCCTAGAATTGGATCTCACTACAACAACCCTTCATTTGGATATGGTGGTTATTGTTTACCTAAGGATACTAAACAATTATTGGCTAACTATCAGGATGTACCTGAAAACTTGATTGAGGCTATTGTTGAATCAAATAGGACAAGAAAAGACTTTATTGCAGATAGAGTGTTGAATATGGCTGGTTATTATGGATATGATGACAATAATACATATTCAGAAAGTGAAGAGCATGATGTTACAGTTGGTGTATATCGTTTAACTATGAAATCAAATAGTGATAACTTTAGACAGAGCTCTATTCAAGGTGTAATGAAACGTATTAAGGCTAAGGGTGCTAAAGTGATTATTTATGAACCAACATTAAAGGATGGAGAAACTTTCTTTGGTAGTAAAGTAGTAAATGATTTAAAAGAATTCAAATCTTTAAGTCAAGCCATCATCGCCAATCGTTATGACAGTTGTTTAGATGATGTAAAAGGTAAAGTTTATACAAGAGATGTTTTCCAACGTGACTAAGAAAAAGTATAGCTAACAAGGGGATTATTATGGATATTAAAAAAGAATATAAACGATGGTTGGTAAATGCAACAGTAGACACGGATGTTACTGCTGAACTAAAAATTCTGGATGATGCAAAAATTGAAGATGCTTTTTACCGTGACCTTGAATTTGGTACAGGTGGTTTGCGAGGTGTTATTGGCGCAGGTACGAACCGTATGAATGTTTACACGGTAGCAAAGGCTTCACAGGGGTTAGCAGACTATTTAAAAAAACATTTTGAAACACCATCTGTGGTAATTGGCTATGACAGTCGCATCAAGAGCAATGTGTTCGCTAAGGTCGCAGCAGGAGTATTTGTAGCGAATGGTGTTAATGTCAATATATGGCCTGTTCTAATGCCAGTTCCAACCGTGTCTTTTGCGACCCGCTATCTGCACACCTCTGCAGGTGTTATGGTGACTGCATCTCATAACCCTAGTAAGTATAACGGATACAAGGTCTATGGAGCAGATGGTTGCCAAATTACTACTGAGGCTGCTGCTGAAATTTTGGCTGAGATAGAGAAGTTGGATATCTTTGCAGACGTCAAGAACAGCGCTTTTGAAGCAGGCGTCGCAAATGGTAGTATCAGGTATATACCGGATGAGGTCTATACTGCCTTCGTGGAACAGGTCAAGAGCCAGTCAGTTCTATTCGGCGAGAAAGTCAATAAGGATGTAGCTATCGTGTATAGTCCACTAAACGGCACCGGTTTGAAACCTGTAATCCGCACTTTGAAAGAGATGGGCTACACTAACATCACGGTGGTTAAAGAGCAGGAGCAGCCGGATGGAAACTTCAAGACTTGCCCGTATCCAAACCCAGAGATTAAAGAGGCTATGGCATTGGGAATGGAGTATGCAAAGAAGTGCAACGCAGACCTACTGCTGGCTACCGATCCCGACTGTGACCGTGTTGGTATCGCTGTCAAGAACAAGACAGGGGAATATGAATTACTGACAGGCAACCAGACTGGTATGTTGTTGTTGGATTATATTTGTAGCCAGCGTGTGAAGCACGACAAGATGCCTCCTGAACCCGTTATGGTTAAGACTATTGTTACCATGGACATGAGCGAACGGATAGCTCTTCACTATGGCTTGCGTACAATCAACGTACTGACTGGTTTCAAGTTCATCGGTGAGCAGATTGGCAAGCTAGAAAAGCAGGACAAGGCCGACAGCTATGTGTTCGGCTTTGAGGAAAGCTATGGTTATTTGACCGGTTCGTATGTACGTGATAAGGATGGTGTGGACGGCGCTTATATGATTTGCGAGATGTTCAGCTATTACGCTACCAAGGGTATCAGCCTGCTGGATAAGCTGGATGAGTTGTATAAAACCTATGGTTACTGCTTGAATACCCTGCACAGCTATGAATTTGACGGTAGTGTTGGCTTTGCAAAGATGCAGAACATCATGCAGACATTCCGTGATGACATCAAAGAGTTTGGCGGCAAGAAAGTCGTAAAACTGCTGGATTATGCTCTTGGTCTGGATAGTTTGCCGAAGTCCGATGTGCTGAAATTCTTGCTGGAAGATAACTGCTCCATCGTGGTGCGTCCTTCCGGTACAGAGCCGAAACTGAAGACTTATATTTCCGTCAGCGCAGATAATAAAGAAGCTGCCGAGAAGATGGAAATCGAGATCTGCAAGAGTGCTGAAGAGTACTTGATGTAAAGAAAATATAAAAAGTTATATGAGGAGAAATACATATGAATATTATTTTACTTTCTGGTGGTTCAGGTAAGCGTCTATGGCCTCTTTCTAATGATGTGCGTAGCAAGCAGTTTATCAAGCTGTTCAAAAATGATGACGAGTATGAGTCTATGGTACAGCGGGTCTATCGCCAGATTACTATGGTAGATGCTGACGCAAAGATCACTATTGCAACGAGTAAATCACAAGCAAGTGCCATCAAGAACCAGCTGGGTGAGAAGGCTTCTATTTGTGTAGAGCCTTGCCGCCGCGATACATTCCCTGCCATCGCACTGGCTGCAGCATACCTGCACGATGAACTGGGCGTTGATGAGAATGAATCAGTTGTTGTCTGCCCGGTTGATCCGTATGTGGATAATACCTATTACGAAGCTGTAAAGACTCTGCAGGAGCTTGCAGAGCAGGGTGGCGCTAATCTGACCCTGATGGGCATTGAGCCAACTTATCCTAGTGAGAAGTACGGTTATATTATCCCAGAAAACAGTGAAAATGTCAGCAAGGTTAAGGAATTCAAGGAAAAACCAGATGTGGAAACCGCTAAGAAATATCTCGCTCAAAGTGCACTGTGGAATGCAGGTATCTTTGCTTTTAAGCTGGGGTATCTGCTGGACAAAGCACACAGCATGATCGATTTTGAAGATTACCGTGATCTGTTCAATAAATATGATACCCTGACTAAAATTAGCTTTGATTATGCTGTGGTCGAGAAAGAGTCTAGCATTCAGGTTTTGCGTTACAGTGGTGACTGGAAGGATGTCGGCACTTGGAACATGATGGCAGAGGTCATGGCAGATAAGACTAAGGGTAAAGCTATCTTGGATGAGACCTGCGAGAACACCAATGTGGTGAATGAGCTGAATATCCCAATTCTTTGCATGGGCTGCAAGGACATGATTGTTGCTGCCAGTGGCGATGGTATCTTGATTGCTGATAAAGAACGCAGTGGTTATATGAAGCCTTATGTGGAAAAAATCGAAACGGAGGCAATGTATGCTGAGAAGTCTTGGGGGACTTATACAGTTATCGATGTTCAGCCTGGTTCAATGACAGTCAAGGTTTCCATGAGAGCTGGCGAGCATATGACTTATCATATGCATAATTACCGCGAGGAAGTATGGACTGTAGTTTCTGGTAAAGGTAAGGCAATCGTTGACGGCATGGAGCAGGTACTTCGCACTGGTGATGTAATTACTATTGCGGCAGGTTGCAAGCATACAGTGGAGGCTATTACGGCACTGGATATGATTGAAGTTCAGCTAGGAGAAGAAATCAGCGTCGCAGATAAGATTAAATTTCCGATGGAATAAAAACAGTGGTAGACATAGTAATGGAAATCATAAAATTGATTCCGACGGGTAAAAATTATTTGTGAGTTGGTGCTCGACTTTGGAAAGAATATGGTAAAAAAATTAATTTAACACCATTAGCAGAAACTCGGGAGTGTTCGGTTCATCCGGACGTCTCAAGTTATGTGGCAAATGGTACATATAAAGGAAACATACTGGCAAATGTGCTGAAAGCACATCCAGAATACCTAGGTACAAAAGTTGAAAATGGTGAATTGTCTGTTCTTGTGAAATTCATCGATGTCAAAAAAAGATCTTTCAGTACAAGTTCATCCTAGCAATGAATATGCGAGAGAACATGAAGGCGACAACGGCAAGAATGAGATGTGGTATGTCATTGATGTTGACTAAGGAGCTAGCCTGATTTACGATTTTCAGCATGAAGGGACGGAAAAATCCTTCGGAAAGCAGTTGAAACTGGGATGCCAGGTAAGCTTTTGCAAAAAGTTCCTGTCCACAAGGGTGATACTTATTTTGTTCCGGCTGGGACTGTACATGGTATTGGTAAGGGTATTCTGGTGGCTGAGATTCAGGAAAGTCCTAATGTGACTTATCGAGTCTACGACTATGACTGCATAGATAAGAATGGTAAAAAAACGTGAGCTGCACTTTGAAAAGGCTGTGCAGGTCATGAAAGTTGCACCAGATGTGAGCTAGAAACCGAGAATGGTAAAATACTATTCTGGCTGTTCTCGTGAGCTACATTACCGTTGCAAATATTTTGAAACAGAAGAATACAAGTAACGAAAGGTTTTGCATTCGCTGTTATAGATGTAGCTTTTTGGGTGTTAATGTACCTGGATGGATACGGTGAAGTGTAGATGATGGATGCGGAGCAGAAGCCGATGCGCTTCAGTAAAGGTGAAACACTATTTTTACCGTTAGGATTGGGAAGATGCTTGGTAGTTGGAGATGCAGAGCTAATAAAAGTTCGGTGCTAACAAGCTTGAGGTGGATAAATGTCAAAAATGAAGTTTATGAATACAGAGATTGATAACTTGACACTGCAGGAAACAATGCAGGCTATTGATCAACTGATTCAAGAGGATAGAAGTGCATATGTGGTAACACCGAATGTGGATCACATTGTACAGCTTGAAACAAGTAAAGAATTACAGGCGGTTTATGAGAATGCGTCATTGATTCTGACGGATGGGAAACCACTGTTATGGATCGCTAAATGGTATGGAACACCGATTAAAGAGAAAATTTCAGGATCGGATTTGTTCCCACTTTTGTGCGATATGGCTGCAAAAAAAGGATATAAAATGTTCTTTTTAGGTGCGGCTGAAGGCGTGGCAGCCAGAGCAGCTGAAAATCTTATGAATAGATTTAAGGGCTTGCAGGTTGTTGGTACATATTCTCCGCCATTCGGTTTTGAAAAGAACCCTGTGGAAATGGAAAAAATTAAATCCATGATAAAAGAGGCTAATCCGCACATTTTGATTGTAGGATTAGGTTGCCCAAAACAGGAAAAGTTTATGTACAACCATTGTAAAGAACTTGGAGTACCGGTTTCCTTTGGGTTGGGTGCCAGTTTTGATTTTGAAGCAGGGAATATTAAAAGAGCTCCACGTTGGATGTCAAATCATGGATTAGAGTGGCTTTTTCGAATTACACAGGATCCAAAGAGAATGGCAAAACGCTACTTGGTGGATGATCGAAAAATTTTCGGACTAGCGATTAAGTATAGAAAATAGGTGGATAAATGAATTTAGTAACGATAATTACCCCCATTTATAATGGTGAAAAGTACTTGATCCGCTATTTTGAGCAGCTAAATTCGATTAGGTACAAAAATTTACAGATAATCGTTGTTAACGACGGAAGTAAAGATAAAACATCAGAAATAGTACAAAAATATGCAGAGGAAGATAACCGAATAGAATTCATTGATAAAAAGTTAAATGAGGGTGTCAGCAGCGCAAGAAATGATGCCTTAAAAAGAGCGAAAGGAACGTTTTGTTTCTTTTTTGATTGTGATGATACTTTTGATGCACAAATCGTTGAAAAATGCGTAGCAAAAGTAAAATCTGATACAGACACTGTTTGCTATAATTATGCATCAGTGCGTAGAAATGGAAGCATAGCTGAACATGAGTTTTCCTATTTAAAGCATCAATATAATAAAAAAGATATTCTGGAACAAATACTGCCAAGATCCTTTGGAACATCGATAGCAGACTTAAAGGGATATCTTTCAGGAAAGCGTGGAATGCGTCAAGGAAAGGAACTAAACGGTCCATGGCGTATGATGTATTCGCTCGAGTTAATCCGAAAAGAAAATATCTACTTCCGAAAAGATCTGCGTGTTGGTGAAGATACGATTTTCACTAACAAATATCTGGCAGTAGCGGATGTGATTTACACTATAGATGAGCCATTATATTATCTTCACAACAATGACGGATCAGCGATAGAAACATATAATCTTGATGTCAATCGAATGATTTTGGGCAAATTACAGCTTATTAAGGCGAAAGATGAGTTAAGTGATGAACTGCAACGGAAGGGCATGAATACATATGAGCTGTGGGGGGGGGAATATATACTTTCCTCCGTTCAAATTGGCTATGCTTTAGCGAAGGATAAAAAATTATCATTCGTCGAAAAATGTAAGGCCTTAAAAAGTTATCATTTGAATTCCTTGGTAAAAAATCAATGGAATCGCCTTAGATTAAAAGATATTATGGAAACAAAAAGCATTAAGGCAATTCCTGTTTTGCTATTAAAAATAAACTGTATAACTCTTACAGAGTTAATGCTTATCTTGTTTTGCAAAATGGGATTTAAAATCAGCTAAGAAAGGGTAGAAATGAAAGTATTAATAGATTTGACTTCTCTTGCAGATAACTTTTCTGGAATCGAGCGATTCGCGCTTAGTATTACGAAAGAACTGATTACAGACCAAAGTAGAAGTGATATTGAATTTATACTCGTTTTCAAAAATGAGGTGCATAAAGAATTTGCTGCGGAGCAGCATAATGTAAAAAAAATTATTGTGAGAGGAAAGAACAAACTGGTTTTTAATCAGTTGCAGTTGCCATTAAAACTTGCAACTATAAAAGCTGATTATTACTTTTTCCCGGCGTTTCCGGCACCATTTTTCTTCTTTAACCGGAATGCAATAAGTGCAATTCATGATGTGGGATGCTGGGATTGCCCAAGCAAGAATAGAAAATACATGACGCTCTATTTTAAGATCATGTACAGAAAAGCTGCGCTTGGGCATAAGAACGTCGTTACGGTCTCACAATTCTCTAAAAATCGGATTTCAAAGATTTTAAAAAAAGAGCCAGGCGAGATTGCAGTTATTTATGACGGTTTGTCGGACTGTTTTGCTGATTTCTGCTACGATAATGAACAAGACATGAAAGCAAAAGGAGCTTATGGACTTCCTGAAAAGTATATTCTTTGCCTTTCAACATTAGAGCCGAGAAAGAATATGAGACTTTTGGTAGAGGCATTTAGTGAACTGATTAAAGAAAAGAAAATTAATACCAGCCTAGTTCTAGCTGGAAGAAAAGGTTGGTTGATGGATGATTTGCTTTCCGATTTGGATAAAGAAATCGTTGATAAAATCCATTTTACTGGATTTGTAGAAGACGACTTATTGCCGTATGTATATAAGAATGCACAGGTCTTCGTATTTCCTTCAGTATATGAGGGATTCGGAGTGCCTCCAATTGAAGCAATGTCTATGGGGATTCCGGTTATCTCCTCAGATGCAGCTTCATTACCGGAGGTTTTGGGTAATGCGGCTTATTATTTTAAAAATCGAAATTTGAAAGATTTGAAGAAACAGATTGTAGCTGTCATGAATCTTTCAGTGGAGAAAATTGATATGACGAAAAAGGCTGGGGTTGAACAAGCACAGTTATTTAGTTGGAAAACCGAGGCCTTGAAGCTAAGAGATACTTTGTTTATATGATGAGGAATGAATAAATGCGAATTGGAATAGATGCAAGACCATTAATTTCAGAATCCCCTTCTGGAATTGGTATTTATCTACTGGAGATACTAAGAAATTTTAAAAAAAATGAAAACACTACATACATTCTCTACACAAACGAGCCAATCAGGAATCAAGACCCAGTGTTGGCTGGATTTGAGAAACGTGTAGTTGGTGGAAAAATTGGAACGTTCGCTGTATGCTTTGGTTTAGATAAAGCATTAGAGGCAGACAAAATAGATGAATTTTGGGGAACAGAGCATATGCTGCCCCTTTTTGCTCATGGTGTAAAAAAGGTCTTGTCCGTGCATGATTTGGCATTGTTGATTAATCCAAAATGGGGAAGCAGGAAAAATGCTTTTATGCAAAATATTTTCTGTCGTCTTTCTTGTAAAAGGGCAGACAAGATAATCGCAGTTTCAGAAGCTACGAAAAAAGATATTGTATCGTTATTATCAATTGACGCAAATAGAATTACGGCAATTTTAAATGGGGGGGTACGGCGAGTATATAACTCCCTCTGATGCAGAATGCAAAAAAATTAAGAAGAGATTTGAAATAGAAGCCGAGCCATTCTTTGCGTATATTGGTAATATTGAGCCAAGAAAAAAACATTGTTACGATTTTAAAGGCGTTTGAAATAGCTTGTGACAGGTTAGATAAAAATGTGTCGCTTATTTTAGCAGGAAAATTGAGTTGGAGAACACAGCCTATTATCGAAGCGATAGAACAAAATAAATACAAAAATCAAATTCATTTACCGGGATATATTTCCGAAGAAGAAAAAAATATCTGATGCATAATGCATGTGCATTTGTATTTCCATCTAACTATGAGGGGTTTGGAATCCCAGTAGTAGAAGCAATGTCTTGCGGTGGCGTAGTTATTACTGCAAATAATTCCTCTTTAAAAGAAGTTGGCGGAAAAGCTGCTTTTTATGTACAAAAAACAGATGAGGTGGCGCAATTAGCGGATAGAATGTTGCAGTGCTTTAATCTGTCAGATTCTGAAAGAAAGAAGATAATGGTGGATGGAGAAAGCTGGGCGGCACAATTTAGTTGGAAAAAATGCGCCCATGAAACACAGGCAGTGTTAGAGCAAGGTTAAAAACAAATCTCTCCTTAATTACATGTTTAAGGAGAAATTATTAATGAAGAGAATTGTTTTTAACGGATGCTGGGTAGGAACAAATGTTGTTGGAGTCAGTAGATATGCTTATAACATAATAAAAGAGTTGGATAAATTACTTGAAGACTCTAAGGATAAGTACTGTGTGGAGTTACTAGTTCCAACTGATGCTGTTGAGTGTGATTTAGGTTTTAACAATATCATGATAGTAAAGAAAGGCCAATGTACTGGAAAAGTTAATAAAATCTTTTGGGAGCAAGTGGTTTTTCCGCATTATGTAAAAAAAACTAAAGGTGTTGGCGTTGATTTAACGCTGAGTATTCCGGTGCATGGGATAAAATATATTGCTATTCATGATTGCATATACGAAAGCTTTCCAGAAAACTATAAAGGGCACGAACTTCATCGAGCACTATATATGTGGAAAGTAAAGAAGGTTACAAGGCAAGAGAAAGTTCAAATAATAACGGTCAGTAATGAGTCTAAGAAGGAAATTGTTAAATATTATAATGTTGCACCTAACAGAATAACTGTAATTGGTAACGGTTGGGAGCACATGAAGGATATTATCTCAGATGAGCGAGTGTTTGAAAAATGTAAAATTGTTGATAAGAAACCATATTTCTTTGCACTGGGTTCAAAATATAAACACAAAAACCTGACATGGATTTTGAGTGCCGCGAAAAGGAATCCTGAATACAATTTTGTTTTGACGGGGAATGATTCTTTTTCAAATGAGTCTGAGGAATTGAATCGGAAAAAAGTAGATAATGTTATATTTACCGGCTTTGTGTCTGACGGAGAAATGAAAGCATTAATGCTTAATTGTGAGGCCTTGATACAACCGTCGTTTTATGAAGGGTTTGGAATTCCACCGATTGAAGCTTTAAGCATGGGTAAAAAAGTAGTTGTAGCAAAGGCAAGCTGTTTGCCAGAAATATATGAGGATTCAGTAATTTATATTGACCCTAATAATAGCAATGTAGATTTGACCCTGCTTATGAAAGAGCCGGTCGGAGATGCCAAGTACATTTTGGAAAAGCATTCATGGAAGAAATCAGCAAAGGAAATGATCAAATTGATTAGCAGTTGATTAAGGGAGGAATTCGCTTTGAGAGTATTGATTATAAATTCTTTCTATGCACCAGATATTCGTGGTGGAGCAGAATACAGTGTGAAAAAACTTGCGGAAGGATTGCAGAGCAATGGACATACAGTTCGTATTTTATGCACAGGAGATTTTGATAAAGACGAAATTATTGATGGAGTTGAAATTGTTCGTTTCAGACCGTATGGCGCACACAAAGAAAAGAATATTCATGATGTGCCGCGGTGGCGAAGACTTTTAGGGCATCTTTTGGAAATATGGAATATTGGAAACTCGAAGCATTTGTCCCAAGAAATTGATCGGTTTGCACCAGATGTAATTAATACGAACAATTTATATGGCATTACGCCCGTTGTGTGGAAAATTGCAAAAAAGAAAAAAATTCGGTTAGTTCATACAATCCGCGACTACTACCTGATGTGCCCTCTCGTTGCGATGTCATGCAAAAGAACAAATAGAGAAAAATGTGTGCATCCTGGATATAGTTGTCAGTTACATAGAAATTTGAATAGAATACATTCTAAGTATGTTGATTGTGTAACGGCTCCTTCTGCATTAACACTAAATGTGTTGGTTGATGATGGCTTTTTCAAAAATAGTGAAAAGAAAGTTATCGCAAATGCAACGGATTTCGACATTGATATAGTAAAGAAAATCTTATCGGTTCGTGTGGCTGAAGTTGACAAACGGCAAGGTGTTTCGTTTGTATATCTAGGCACATTAAGCGAACAAAAAGGTATCCGTTGGATGATAGATTCATTTAAAGCTGTAGAAAATAAAGTTTGTAAACTTTATATTGCAGGAAAAGGTGATTTACAGAACTACGTCATGGAAGAAACAAAAAAAGATAACCGGATTGAATTTGTTGGTTTCTTGAATGAACAACAGGTTTCGCAGCTCCTTCAAAGTGCAGATGTTTTACTTTGTCCTTCACTGTGGGAAGAACCTTTTGGACGTGTAGTACTTGATGCTTATAAAAATGCAATGCCTGTAATTTGTAGCAATATGGGAGCATTACCAGAATTGGTCGTAGATGGAAAAACGGGTTTTGTTGTTGAAGTAAGAAATCTTGAACAATTCAAGAATCGTATGACATATTATATTGAAGATAAAAAGCAAATTATTAAACAGGCGGAGAATGGCGTTAATCAGCTGGAAAGATATACAATTGAGCATCAGCTTAATGAATTTGAGATAGTATATAAAGGGTAAAGAAAGTGAAAATAAATAGAATAAATTATAATAACCTATTTTGGATAACATTTTTTGTTATGATTGCATTGCCACTACATGCGTCTAATAGATTGATTTCATATCTTTCAGTAACAGGTATGGTATCTATTTTTCATGTATTGCTCGGAGGGATGCTGATTTATGCATTTGTTGTTGCTATAAAAAGTCATAGAATTAGTATAGCGAAAAACAGTCTTTTAATTTATATATTTGGGTTTTCTTTAATAGTGACATTAATAAGAGGCATTGAAAATCATTCGGGAAATATAAATAATGTTATTGGTGACTTTTCTATGTATTTCCTATCCTATGCTATACTTAGCATTATTAATAGTCGACTGTTTGAAAGCGTAGATTTGCGTTGTTTTTTAAGATTAACATTTTATGCTATGACAATTTGCTTGACAATAAATGTTCTGATGTATACAACATCTGGATTTAGCTTCTGGGGTGTGTCGACATTTAATGGTGGAAGATTTGGTGGGGGGTATGTTTCTCTTATCGTTGTCACTGTCCTATATGGGCTTTATGACTTTTTGTATGAAAAAACAATAAGCACAAAGATATTTATTTATCATATTGTGCTTGCAATTATTAGTTCGCTCCTTGCACAAAGTCGAACGCATATTATTTTATGTGCTGCTGGATGTATTTTACTCTTGATACCGATCTGGAATAAAATATCATCGACTACTGTGTTTAAAGTTTCTATTGTATTAGTTGTTGTAGTGATTGGCTCGATGGTTTTTCTTAGTGGAAATAGCGAACTTGTTCAAAGAATACTAAATATGGATATTACTAGCAATACGGAAACAACAGCAAGTAGAATGATTACATGGACATTTTATTGGAAACGTATTAGACAGAATCCTATGGGAACAGGTTTTGGAGAAACAATGTATTTTATTAATCCTTCTATGACATATGCTTTGGACACTGCAACGTATTATGTTGACAATGCCTTTGCCGTTGTATTGTATAAGGGTGGTTGGTTTTTTGGAGTTCTGTATTTTATGTTCATCTTTAGAACTGTATACGGAAATATAATACAATCAAAAAGGTCAGGAGATAAACTATATGCACTTGTATCCATATTACTTTTTATGCTTGTTGTTTCAACGATGTTAATGACATCACAGGTGATTCATACTTATGCCATTAATACGTTTGTGTGGACATTGATTGGGCTCAGTAATAGGAATACTAGAAGGAAGGAATAATGACGTATGACTTTAATTAATAAGGTGAAAAGACACAGTATTATATGGTACAACACATTTTGTAAGACTATTTTTAATATTGCATATCGAATAAAGTTTATTTTTCCACAAAGTTATGGCTTGAATGTGAATGAAGAGAGAAAAGAACATATCATTGTTTCGTTGACCAGTTTTCCTGATAGAATGAATACAATACATATGTGCTTGAGAAGTTTGCTCAGTCAAAAAATGAAGCCAGACAAAATAATACTATATTTGAGTAAGGAACAATTTGAGAATACTGAAATACCTAAAAAAGTCTTGAACTTAAAGCAATATGGGCTTCAAATCGATTTTTGTGAGGATTTAAAGCCACACAAGAAGTATTTTTATGCTATGCAGGAATATCCAAAAGATATTGTGATTACAGTAGATGATGATGTTTTTTATAGGTCAAACTTAATTAGAGATTTAGTTGAAGAACATAAGAAAAGAAAAGAAGAAATTATTTGTACAAGAGCGCATAAAATGAAATTCGTAAATGGAAAGTTACTTCCTTATAAAGAATGGGATTACGAAACAATAGATATACAAGAATCTAGTCATTATCTAATGGCAACTGGTGTGGGGGGTGTATTGTATCCCCCAGAAATACTTCCATCATACACTTTTGATAAAGATAAAATTATTAAGCTTTGCTTATTTGCAGATGATGTATGGCTAAAAGCTGTAGAGATTAAAGCTGAAAAGAAAGTGTATGCAATTCCTGCTACTAAAACGAAATATGTTGTTGGGATTTGGGGATCAGAACAAGTTGCACTGAATCACTCGAATGTAGGTGAAAATAAGAATGATCAATTTATGAAAAATGTGTTTTCTTATTTTAATCTTACAGAGAGTAATCTACAAAATTGAAAAGGGAAAAATATATGAATATAGTTATTATTACATCGATTATGTTACCTATGCCGCCAGTAAAGGGTGGTGCTGTTCAAAATTTGATTAAACTCTTTTTGGACGACAATGAGAAAACAAATGAAAATACAGTCCATGTTTTTAGTTTTTATGATAGTGAAGCTGAAATACAAGCTTCTGAATATAAAGCTACTACATTCCATTATATAAAAAACACAACCTTTCTTGAAAAGATTCAAGAACTAAATGTTAGCAAAGTGAGCAGGGCAGCAGTTCTTATTAGAGAAAAAATATATATTAATTCCGTTCTCAAATGCATGGATGCAAATGATGAACTTAAAAATTGTGATATTATTTTGCTTGAGAATTGTCCGCAATTTTCTATTCAGATTAAAAAGAAGTTTTCATCAAAAATGCTTTATTGCCATTTGCACAATGATTACATTAATCATAATAGTAGAAATGCGTTGCCTATTATTCAGTCACTCGATAAAATAATTTGTGTGAGTGATTATATTGGAAAACAAGTGATATCTGTTTCAAAAAATGCCAATGTGGTCACATTACATAACGGTGTATCAGCCAAAGAAGCAGATAAAAGGAAAGTAAAATTAATTAAGGATAGATATATAACATCACAAAATGAGAGTCTAGTAATATTCACAGGGCGGTTAATACCGGATAAAGGTGCTCATGTATTATTAGAAGCGTATTCTAAAATGAAAAATAAAGATAAATGTTCAATTTTATTTCTTGGAAGTCAATTGTACGGAAAAAATGTGGAAGATGAGTATCTGAAGAAATTGAGAGAGATGTCAAAAATGTATGGAAAACACATACATTTTACAGGTTATATTCCGTATGAAGAAATATCGAGTTACTATACTGCAGCGGATATTGGTGTGATTCCATCGCTTTGGGAAGATCCTTGTCCACTAACCGTAATAGAATGCTTGAGATATGGAGTCCCGGTTATAACAACAGATTCTGGTGGTATTCCCGAAATTGTTGATGAAAAGTGTTCCTTTGTGTTACATAGGGATGAGACGCTGTCGCAACATATTGCGGATTGTTTGGACAAATTGACAGATGATTCACATTTAGTTCAAGAAATGAGTCGCGAAGCATTAAAGCGTTCAGAAAAATTTACAGAAGAATGCTATTTAGAACACCTTAAAAATATCGTACTTGATACTGAACGATTGGATGATGGAAAAGTTAATGGATAATTCAAGAACAAAAAAATCAATAAGGAATACAATAGTGGCGCTTGTTGAGCAAGGAATATATACTGTAATGTCTTTTTTATGCAGAACAGTATTTATATACTCGCTAGGAAAAACTTATTTAGGATTTAGCGGTCTTTTCAGTGATATTTTAACACTTCTATCTCTGGCAGAGCTTGGTGTTGGTACTGCAATTCTGTATTCCATGTATAAACCAACAGCTAAAGGAGATCATAAACAAGTAGCGGCATTGCTTAATCTCTACAAGAAAGTTTATAACACAATTGGCGTTATTATCACGGTTGTTGGTTTTGCATTGACCCCGTTTCTGAAATATCTAATTTCGGATATTCCGGACATGCCGGAAATACCGCTGATTTATATTCTTTATCTATTAAATACAACAGCGAGTTATTTCTTTATTTATAAGAAGAGTATTCTTATTACGGATCAAAAAAGTTACATTGCCTCGCTGACTTATATATGTACGACTACATTGCAGAATCTGCTTCAAATTATATTCTTGCTGATGACACATAATTTTATTATTTATCTTTTAATTCAAATTGTGTGTACGCTTGCGAATAATATTATAATTTCCGTTTACGTTGATCGACACTATTCGTATTTAAAGCAGTATAAAGATGAACAGCTGTATAAAGAGGACAAGCAAGTAATCTACAATAATGTTAAAGCGATGTTTGTCAGCAAGATTAGTTCTGCAGTTGTTACATCAACGGATAATCTTCTGATTTCAAAGTTTGTTAGTACGATTGTCCTAGGCTTGTATTCAAACTATACTCTGTTTACGACAATGCTTCGTACAATTCTTTCAAAGATTTTTGAGGCATTGACAGGAAGCGTTGGAAATCTTGTGGCACTTGAATCCAGTGATAAGGTATACAATACTTTCAGAAAAATATGGTTCGTTAATTTCTGGTTGGTATCTTTTTCCTGTGCAGGACTATTTGCTCTTGTGAATTCTTTTATTATTCTTTGGGTAGGAGAATCGTACTTGCTGGAAGAGAGAGTTGTGTTCATAGTTTGCTTGAACTTGTACATGCGACTCATTAGAAATACATTTTTGACATTTAATGATACATACGGAATGTTTAAACAGCTGAAACCGAAGTGCGTTGCGGAAGCTATTATTAATTTGACGGTATCACTGCTTTTTGTTGTGCCGATGAAAATGGGCATATATGGAGTTCTGCTTGGCACATTTGTAAGTAACATTACAACGAATTTCTGGTACGAGCCGTATTTGCTCTTTAAGAAATTTGGTGTTAGCCTGAAAGAGTATTTCTTGCTGTTTGGAGAATATATTCTATTGACCGCAATAAGTGCAGGTACGATGTTTTGGGTATGTAATTATGTGATTACTTTGAGTGGTTGGATTGGTTTTATTCTCAAAGTTGCAGTTACATGTATCTGTATTAACATGTTCTATATAGTAGTGTTTGTAAGGACTGATGAGTTCAAATACTTTTTAGAAATTGTCAAAGCAAAAATTAAGAGGTAAAGACGAATGGAAAAAAATAATAGAACATTATCAGTTGATATAGCAAAAGGAATTTTAATTATATTAGTAGTTGTTGCGCATGCACAAACGGACATAGTTCACGATATTATCTTTATGTTCCACATGCCACTTTTTTTCATGATTTCTGGCTTTCTCATGAGACGAGAGAAATTATTAAAGACTGGATATGTGAGTGGAAAGATTAAGCATCTGATGATTCCGTATATAATATATATAGTGCTTGATATGGTGCTTATACGAAAAACGCTCTCTGTACATGACTGGATATATGCTCTTTGGGGAGGGCGAGCAGTAACAGGTGTGTACTGGTATATAACCTGTTTTCTCTTTACAATGTTCATGCTTTCTGCTTTACTAGAGAAATTCTCAGATAGAACAATAAAGAGCATTGTTCTAATGGGGGGGGGTATAGCAGTAATCGAATCGCATCTTGTGGATAAGATTCATTTACTGCAGTCTCCTGGCACTCCATGGAACTTGGATGTGTGCTTAATGGCTCTTGTTTATGTTGGAATCGGGTTTTTTTATAAACAACAAATAAAAAAATGGATTGAAGAACATGAGAAAAAATACAACATAATAGCCGGGCTCATAACTGCCGGATTGATTACATTTTGCTGGTTCATTTACAGAGATGGAAATCGTCTTTATTATTTTGATATGAAGCCAGTGTACTACAAAGAACTTATATCGGCATTATTGATTCCGTGTGCATTTGGAATGGTACTCGTAAGACTGGTTCATTGGATAGGAAAGATAAAATGGCTAGATGGCATGAATCAAATCCTTGCACTCTGTGGGCAAGCAACAATTCCAATCATGTTTATGCACATCCCGCTGAATCACTGGCAAACTGAATTGGCTTATGGTCGTAGTGTTTACGTATTGATTGGGGTAGGTATACCAGTAGTATTTACTGTTTTGTTTAACAAAAATAAAGTAATGAGGAAACTTTTTGGATTACCTGATTTGGAGAAATTTGGATAGGCGTTGCCAAATAAATTATTGCCTATAAATTAATTTTCAGTTGAAGATTGTAATACAGCTGAATGACCTAGTAAAAGATATATCAGGAGATAATGCCATAGTTAATAGTGTTAAATAATATAAAGAGTAATTATAACATTTCATGCACCTAATTGTGAAATATGGAGGAATAAAATAATGAAGGTAGCTTTTTTTATTGATGATATCACAAAAGATGGAGGGACTGAGAAATGCACAACAGTTTTATCTAATTTACTTAATTGCAGCGGACTTGATGTTTCTATTCTGTCAATCAATGCAAGTAAAAAAAAGAAGTAAATATGAGATATCATCTAATGTAATTGTCAAAATCCCTATGACTTTTAAAGGTTGATTTATCCCTATCTATTTTTATATATTCGTTTTTTCATTGTTAAGAATATTTATGAATGGTTAGTTGGTTTGATTCTCATGAAACTATAGCAATTGTTTATATATAAAATGAATTTATTTAAAAAAACGTTATTTTTATGGTATATTTAATGTTGGTTTTGAAATATGATTTTAAAAATCATGCTTCATATTGAAAAGTAGGAGGATAAGGGTTTATGGCTTATAAGAAAATGTCTCGTAATGATGCTTATATGAATGTAGCTAATGTAGAAGATGATGAAGATGTTATTGATCTTCTTGAAGTAGCCCGTGCTATTTTAAAACATATTAAATTAATTATTTTACTTTCTGTTGTATTTGGTGCAGGCGGATTTTTTGGAACTAAGTTATTGATTGCTCCAACGTATACAGCGAGTACTTCAATTTATTTAACACCTCAGATTAGTGAGAGTGGTTCTTTGGATTATAATTCACAGATGGCCAATAGTAAGTTGGTTACGAATGCGGTGAATTTATTAACACAGAACAATATTATGTCTGAAGTAGCTAAGGATGTTGGATTAGAGAGTGCTGAAAAAGTAAAAGATGTTGTAAGTGTAACGAATGAGTCAAACACAGAGATTATTACGATTTCAGCTACTACAACAGATCCAAAATTGTCTAAGGATATCGCAAATGATACGGTAAGTACGTTTATTCGAACAATGCAAAAGAATTTGAATGTTCGTAATATTGAAGTAGTAGATAAGGCTAAATTGTCTTATGTACCTAGTGGTCCAAATGTTAAGAAGAATACTTTATTAGCGACTATGGTAGGATTTGTCTTAGGTTGTGGTTATGCTGTATTGAAGTTCTTATTGGATAATCGTTTACGTACAAAGGAAGAGGCAGAAAAATATTTGGGTATTCCAGTATTCTGCGAGATTCCTGAATTATAATGGCTAAGTATATTGATTTGCATTCTCATATTGCTTGGGGCATTGATGATGGTATGCCTAGTATTGAGGATGCAGTAAAAGCTTTAGAGTTAGCTAAGGATGATGGTATAGTAGGTATTTGTAGTACACCGCATTTTATTCCTGGTCAATTAGATGTTCATATCTATAATGAAATGGTGACTCGTCAATTGGAATTAAGAAAGATGAGTCCGATCCCTATTTATTTTGGTGGGGAAGTGATGATGAATAGTGAATTCATTGAAGGATTGGAATTGGATTTATACCCTACTTTAAATAGTTCACATTATATGCTTGTAGAATATAATGTTCTTCGTGATATTCATTCGATTGATTATAGAGATGAATGTTTATATGAATTGAAGATGAAAGGCTTTGTTCCTGTATTAGCTCATATTGAAAGATATTTCCATGATGGTTTAGACTATTCAATCATTGATCATTGGGTTGATATGGGGTGTGTTCTACAATTGAATCGTACTTCGATTCTTGGTGTAAATGGAAAGAAAATCCAAGCTAACGCATTAGAATTATTGGACAAAGGATATTGTGATGTCATATGCACAGATACACATAGAGCAAGTGGAAATCGAATCGAACAATTGAGTGATGTATATTCAGTAGTTTCTAAGCGTATCGGTTCTGAGAATGCGGATATCTTATTTTATGAGAATCCAAAGCTATTATTGAGTAATAAAGAGATATTAAATATTGAGGTTGAAAAGAAAAAGAAACTGTTTGGTTTCTTTGGGAGATAGAAATGGCAAGAAAGAAAAGAAATCAATTTGATGTGGATGAAATCTATCGTGGATTACGTACTAATATTGAATTTAGTCAAATGGATGATGCGATTCAAGTAATCAACGTAGTAAGTACAATTCCTAATGAAGGTAAGAGTACAATAGCTTGTAACTTAGCTCGTATTATGGCTGCTAAATATAAAAATGTGTTATTAATTGACTGTGATTTAAGAAATGCATCAGTTCATAAAACACTACAAATCTCTAATCGTTCTGGATTAACAAATATTATTTCAGAATTTAGAGAAGGTGTAAGTATTCATTCATTTGAAGGAGTACAAGACGTACAATATGATGGAGGTTATCCTTTATCTGTCATTACTGCAGGTCATAGAGTACCAAATCCTAGTGAAGTATTAGGATCAAAAAGACTAGCTAAATTCTTAAATCAAGCACGCCAAGAATTTGGATATATTATTATTGACTGTCCACCAGTTGCGGTTGCATCAGATGCCATTCCATTATGTAACGTGAGTGATGGAGTATTATATGTAGTTGACTCTAAAACATCAGATAAACGTAAAGTTAAAGCAGCCATTAATGATGTTGAAAGAAATGGTGGTCACGTTATGGGTGTTGTATTAAACAAAGTAGAATCAGCAAGTGACAGTAATTATGGATATGGCTACGGATATGGTTATGGAGGAGAAGACAATGGTAAAAAGAAGAAAAAGAAATAGTTTTATTATTTTAGCTTCAACTCTATTACTAACTGGATGTGGAAATAGTGAATTAGAAATCACGCAAAACGATATCTTAGAAGTCGCAAGAGATGATGCGAATGCCACTAAAAAAGAATGTTCAAATGTATCGATTCAAGAAGAAAAGAAATACTATACTGTAAGTTTTGATACAACTACTGGATCTTATGAATATAAGATTGGTAAAGATGGCATTATACACGAAAGAAATTATAAAAGAAGCAATAGTGAAGAAAAGGAAGAAGTTTCTACAACTGAACCTGTAAAAGAACCAGAAACAAAAAAAGAAGAAGAAAAGGCATCAACTTCTTTTGATGAAAATCAACAAGCAGCTATTGATGCTGCTCTTGCTAATGCAGGACTTGCACAAGAAGATGTAACAGATATTGGTTGTACTTTAGATGCAGCTTCACAACAATATACAGTTACGTTTACATTCCAAGATATTCATAATACTTGTATGGTGGATGCGGCTACATTTATTGTATTGTCATCAGTACAAGCATAATATTCAGACATAACAATAAGAATTGTTGTTCTTTTTGTTTTTTAGTAGAATGAGTTGAGTTATAGTGAAAGGGTTATATTATGTCTAGAATTGGAACTTTAAAAATTACGATTGAATTTGTATTTTTTATGTTTATTATACAATTTTCTGGATACGATTTGGAAACGTGTTGGAAATTATGTATATTATATTTTTTAATGCAATTATTGATTGGAAGATATCAAGGAAAAGTTTTATTAATGTATGATGAAATACGATTAATCATATTAAGTCATATTGGCTTTTTTATAGGTAGTTTTCTTGTTTTTCCAATTAGTACTTGGACGATTAAGAAATTCTTCGGATTCGTTTTATTAACTTGTGTTTTATTTGTATTTGCAGGATGTAACTCTAGATATTCTCATAAAATATTTAGAAAATGGTTTAAACATAATACTTTAATTGTTGGTATCGGTCATACAGCTGAGCAACTAGAATATGTATGTAGAGGTAATGGATATTCATTGTTGGATGTGGTTGGATTTGTGAATTGTAATAAATCAAACAGAATTAAGTATGTTCAACAAGAGCAAATTGTAGATATAAATAAAACATATGATTTAGATTCAATTTGTTCCGTAATTAAAGAAAAAGATATTGATACAGTATTGATTGCCATTCCTGAATTAGATCGTGATGATTTGAATGCGATATTTGAAGTGTTTAAAAATAAAGTTGCAGTAATTAAATATTTACCTCAAGTTAATGGCTTAGTAACTTTTGATACAAAAGTAGAAGATTTTGATGGGATCTTAATGATATCAAATTCTCGAGGCTTAGAACATTTCTTATCTTATGCATTAAAACGAATTATTGACATTTGTGCCGGACTATGTGGTTTATTATTATTAATACCATTGACAATCTTTGTCTTCATTAAAAATCGCAAAGAAGGAGATAAGGGTCCTATTTTCTTTACGCAGAATCGAATTGGTAAAAATGGAAAAGAATTTAAAATGTTTAAATATCGTACAATGGTATTAGGTGCGGATAAGATTCTTGAAGAGTTAATGGAAAAGGATCCAGCCATTCGAGAAGAATACACAAAGAACAAAAAATTAGTGAATGATCCACGTATTACAAGTGCAGGAAAATTCATGCGTGAAAAGAGTTTGGATGAGTTTCCACAATTTATTAATGTATTGTTAGGTCAAATGTCTTTAATTGGACCTCGCCCATATTTACCAAGAGAAAAAGAGGATATGGGAGACTATTATTATGATGTCATCGCATGTAAACCTGGTATTACTGGAATGTGGCAAAGTCATGGAAGAAGTGAGGTCGATTTTGATCACCGTTTATTATTAGATGAATATTATTATCGTAACTGGTCATTCTGGTTGGATATTACTTTACTATTTAAAACAGTGAAACAAGTTCTTTATGGCGAGGGTGCCGTGTAATTCAAAACTTGAGAGCTTTTTGTATTTGTTGTATTATATTTACCGTATAGGAGATTTTTATTATGAAAAAAAATAAAAAACAAAGTAATATAGGAAAAGTATTTGGGGTTATTTTTTCAATTGTAATGGTTGCTGCAACAATGTATTTGTTGTTTAACGTTATTAAATTGAATGTATTGCCTACAAAACTATTGTTTTTAATGACAATTGTATTTGTATTATTAGATTTAATTTTTATCTTATTGTTGTGCTTTGCAACAAAGGGTGTTGTATCTAAAATCATTTGTATTATTTTTACTGTTGCAATTTCACTAGGATCTTGTTTAGGTGGATTTTATTTATCAAAAACAGGTGGATTGCTTTCTAATATTACTAATGTTGCCAAGCATTCTAAAAATACAGTAAGTGTAATTGTTAAACAATCTAGTGACATGAAAAATAAAAATGATCTAGCTGGTCATAGTGTTGGTACTTTGGCAAATATTAATACACAAGGTTCTAAAAAGATTTTAAAAGAATTAAATAAATCAGGTATCCAAATGGAAAAAAGAGAATATGGCAGTTTAACTGAAATGCTAGAATCTTTCTATAATGGAGAAGTGGATTCAATTGTAATTAATGAATCAAGTCGTAGTCAGATTACAGATATTGATGCATATAAGGATTTTGACAACAACACGCGTGTTGTATACCAAACTTCGTATAAAGTAGAAAATACAGATAAGGCCAATGCAGTAAGTAATATTACTACAACACCATTTAATGTGTTGATTTCCGGATCAGATACTCGTGGTGGATATGACGAAAATGGACGTAGTGATGTTATTATGGTCGCTACTGTAAATCCTAAAACTGGAACAATTTTATTAACATCAGTTCCTCGTGACTTTTATGTTGAAACAGCTTGTGATGCGGCAGATGGATGTCAACAGGGTGCATTAGATAAGATTACGCATACGGGTGTTCATGGTACTAACACAACAAAGCGTACTGTAGAGAAACTTTTAGGTATTGAAATTAACTATACATTTAAAGTAGGTTTCGATACGGTAACAGATATTGTTGACGCTGTAGGTGGTATTGATGTAAATGTTGAACCAGGTTATGAATGCAGTAACTTTTTACATGCTCCAGGATTAAGTGTTCATGCAGGTGTTAACCACTTAAATGGTGAACAAGCATTAGGATATGCTCGTGAGCGTTATGCTTACAGTGAAGGAGATCGTCAACGTACAAAGAATCAACAACAAGTTTTAATGGGTATTGTTGATAAGATTACAAGTCCTGCAATTGTTACTAACTATGCCTCTATTATGGATAGTATGTCAAATACATTCTCAACAACTATGTCAAATGATGAAATTTCATCATTGATTAAATATCAATTAAATAGTAATCCAAAATGGAAAATGGAACAATATATGGTAAATGGTACTGGAGATACATTAATGTGTGCTGAGCTTGGTGATGCAGCTTATGTAATGGTTCCAGATCAAAGTACTGTAACAACGGCTAAAAATAAAATCAATGCTGTTCTTGCTGGTAAATCAGCGGATGATGTAGAGTAAGGATATATTCCTTGCTCTTTTTTTGTTTTGTAGGTGTATAATTTCATTGTGAGGTGTTGTTTATTATGGAAACTGCAGATTATATACAAAATAGAATTCATACGAATATTCGTAAGTTTGAAGAACTAAGCAAGAAGTATCATAGATGTCATATAGGATTGCTTGTTTCTACTTTTAGTTGTTTTACTGGTGTTCTTATCTTGAATGTTATTTATTTGCTTGTTCCAGTTGTTTGGTTAATACTAGCTTCTTGTGTATTGGTATTAGCTGGATTGTTTCTGTTATTCTTTGATGTATTAAATGATTATTCATCGAAGGCATTGGAATATAAGTATAAGGCTGATTTATTGAACTATGAAAAGAACTTGTATGAAGCAAAACAGGGTGGATTTAAAGGTTTTGCGTTTCGTTGTGAAAGGTTCATGTAATCTCGCACTCTTTGTGTGAATTTGCCAACTCATGGTCATTTATTATATAATAAATAAATGTGAGCTACAAAAAGAGTTTATAGGAGATTTTGTTATGTCTAAAAAGGATGTAAAACTTTCACAGAATGTGAAAAAGAAAAAGAAGAAAAATAAGCGGCCTATCAGTAAGTTTTTAACTGTATTTATGTTTATTGCGTTGGGTGCATTTATTTTTCAAATGATTCGTTTGAATTTATTGCCTTTTAAATTAATAATATTAGTTTCATTGGTGTTTATACTATTAGCTTTAATTCTGACTATTTTAATGAGGTTTAAGGCTAAGAAGTTCTTTAGTCGTTTTATATTGGGGATTATTTCTTTATGTATGTGCATTGGTCTTGCGTATGGCAATTATTTCTTATTTAAGACAAAGGATACGTTTGATGTCGTAACAAGCCTTGCAGATAGTAAGGCAACAACTACTTCGATTGTTGTTAAGAAAGCTTCTTCAATCAAGAACGAGAATAATTTGAAGAAAAAGACAATTGGTACAATGTTGAGTGTGGATAAGAAAGCTACTAAGCGTATGTTGGATTCTTTAGATAAGAAGAAAATATCTTATAAGACAACGGATTATGATTCATTAGATGATTTAATGACGGCTTTCTATGATGATAAAGTCGATGCGATTTGTTTAAATGAAAAGTATCGTGATATTCTACATGAGAGTGAGGCGTATTTTAATTTTCAAACGGATTCGAAAACAATTTACCAAAATGTAGAATATACAAAAGTAGACAAGACAGATAACCCGAGTGATCCTGTTAAAAATATTACTAAAGATGCATTTACTATTTTAGTGAGTGGCAACGATTCTTATGGATCTTTACAGGATAGTAATACGCGTAGTGATGCGAATATGTTGTTGACGGTGAATCCTAAAACAGGTCGTATTTTAATGACGAGTATTCCTCGTGATTATTATGTTGACTTGGTATGTGATGAAACAGGGGATAATGCTTGTCCTGAAGATAGTAAAGATAAATTAACGCATTCTGGTTTAATGGGTGTGAAGTGTACGGAAAGAACGATTGAAAAAGCATTGGGTATAAAAATCAATTATAATATTCGTATTAACTTCTCTAGTGTAGTAAACTTAGTGGATGCATTGGATGGAATCGATTTGGATATTCAAAAGGGTGAAGAAGTTGATATTCTATATGCGAATGGACAGCCTGGTTTAAGTGTTGGTCAACATCATGTAGATGGTGAAACGGCATTAGCCTTTGCACGTGAAAGACATGCCTATTTGGATGGTGATAATCAGCGTGTTCGTAACCAACAGAAAGTATTTAAAGCTATTATCAAACGTATTATTTCACCTAAGATGATCACAAACTATGGTAAGTTTATGGATGCATTGGCTGTAGCTTTTGATACAAATTTATCGAATGATGAAATCAGTGATTTTATCAAGTATGAATTGAATAATATGCCAGATTGGAAATTTGAATCATATTCACTTGTGGGGGATTCAGATTCTAGGTTCTGTTATGCTTCTTCAGGCTATGCTTCAGTCATTGTTCAAAATGAAGAAATGAATGAAATCGCAAGAAGGAAGATTCAAGCTATCTTGGATGGTAAAAAGGCATCTTCTGTAAAAGATACTTCTGGTTTTTCTCAAAAACCGAGCGAAGATAATTCAGTAGGCAATGCTCAAGAGTTTGCTGAGATGAATAACAATAGTGAAGAAACAGATGAAGATTATTATACGTATGAAGAGCCTTATTATGAGGCAAATGATGAATATTACTATCAGCCAGAAGAACCTGCAGAATATGATTATTCTGAGGATTATGCAGGATAGAATACCACTAGCCATTTCGTAAAGAGATGGCTTTTTTACTTTTTATATGTTTTAAGTTATAATAAAGAAATGTAAAAGAGGTTTTTAACATATGAATAGTTTATACAAATCAAATATATACCAAAAATATAGAGGAATTCTAATATCACTCATTGATGTATGTATTGTCATGTTCTCTTATTTAGTGGCATACATGATTCAAAATAATTTCTTTATTAATGAGAAAACAATCGCACTGACAAAGATGTTAAGTCTTGGATTAATATTCATGTTGCTTCTACACTTTATTGTTCTACGATTGTTTAAAACACAAATGTCATTATGGACATATACAGGGCCAAATGAAATTATACGTACATTTTTAAGTTGTTTTGTGTGTTTTTTAATCATGTCTTATTTCGTTATAAAAGTTGATCTATTTAGTATAGAATTAATCGCACTAGCTGAATTGTTATGTTTTATATTTCTTTTAGGGGCAAGAATGCTATATAGAATGGCAAGACGCTATATAGTCGATGTGGACAGAGTGGATAATTGTTTGATTGTAGGAGCTGGTAATGGTGGATATTTATTGATGAATGAAATTTATCATAATATGGCCTATCCATACAATGTGATTGGTTTCTTGGATGACTTTAAGAAAAAGGGGACTATGCTAAGTGGTAAACCAGTACTTGGAACGATTTCTGAAGTAGAGCGTATTTGTCAAGAGAACAATGTTCATTGTATCTTTATTACAATTTCTTCTGTAAGTGACGAAAGAAAACAAGAAATCTTAGATTTATGTACATCCACTTCTATTCCAACAAAAATCATGCATATCTTTGTTGGAAATGACGAGAGTAATCATATTTCATTTGAAGATATTGATATCAAGGATTTATTAAACCGTCCTAGCATTGACTTAAAAATCGATCAGATTGGTTCTTATCTTACGAATAAAGTAATTTGTGTTACCGGAGCCGGTGGATCTATTGGTTCTGAATTGTGTCGTCAAATCATTCATTTCAATCCATCTAAATTGATTATGGTGGATATTAATGAAAATGCGCTATATATGCTTAAACAAGAATTCTTAGTCATGAAACGAAAGAAACAGATGAATGATTCGATTCAACTAGAATCTTTAATTGTTTCCATTCGTGAAAGAGAAGAAATTTATAAGCTTATGAGTAACTATAACCCGGATGTAGTTTATCATGCGGCAGCACATAAACACGTACCTTTAATGGAAGATCGTCCTACAGAAGCTATTAGAAATAATATCTTTGGAACAAAGAATGTGATAGATGCTTGTTGCGACTGTGGTATATCTCGTTTTATTATGATTTCAACAGATAAAGCGGTAAATCCAACAAACGTAATGGGTGCTACTAAGCGCATGACAGAAATGTATATGCAATCAAGAAATACTAAGGGTGGTATTCATATGGCGGCTGTACGATTTGGTAATGTATTAGGATCTAATGGTTCTGTTATTCCTATCTTTAAAGAACAAATTAAAAATGGAGGTCCAGTCACTGTAACACACAAAGACATTAAACGTTACTTTATGACTATTCCAGAAGCAGCTCAATTAGTACTACAAGCAGGCTTCTATGCGAATGAAAGAGAAATCTTTGTATTAGACATGGGCAAACCAGTAAGAATTTGGGATTTAGCTGACAAAATGATTCGATTGGCAGGACTCGTACCAGGAAGAGACATTGAAATTCAAGAAATTGGATTGCGTCCTGGAGAAAAGATGTTTGAAGAATTAGCTCTAGAAATGGAAGAATGTCATAAGACAGACAACAATTTAATCTTTGTACACGAAAAGATGGATATTGATTCAAAAGAAGTAGATTCTAAATTAAATGAGCTAAAAGAATTAATGGATCAAACAGATGATAAACTTCAAATCAAAGAAGTTTTAATGGACATGATCAAAGAATAGTTATTCAAGCTGGGGTAATCCCGGCTTGTTTTAATGAGTATTCCATGGTGGCGGAGCCACCATGGAATACTCAAAAGTGAATGTATTGAATGATAAAACTTGAAACGGTAATAATTGTACTGTTCGTTACAATGGTGTTTCTTTCTGCCTGACTGAATATTACGTATGAGCAAGCCCATCTAATACGGTAAAAAAAGTCCGGTCAATACGGTGACGAAGTCCATTGAATCCTTTGTATAAGTCCACACTGCATTGTAGATATAAAATATTATCCTCCTGTTGTAAGATATTAACAGGTAAGTAAGTATACTATCTAGTCTTGCAATTAGGTGTATAAATGGCTTTGATTAATGGGTTAGGTGGCTCTCAGTGCTGGACGGTATGGCTCTGAGTGCGTGGAATACTCACTTCTTCAATTTCCTGAAAGAAATCAGGCAAACGAGTATGTTGAACTCTGTATCTTTTCATGCATGCATTAACCCCAAAAACGTTTGAAATCCAAGTCTTACCTGATCCAGATGCACCAATCAAAATAATATTCATTTGTACCCAATTCTTCTATTAAGCTTCTGTTGATTTCATGGTCAGTTTTATAATTAATATCCTTTAGATTTCAATCTCAAAATCTTCCGCTTTTTCGATACTGAGCTTTTTTAGATTTCCTCAAACTCTACTGGGCAGACAAACCATACACCTGCATAATCGTTTTCATAATCACAGTAAGGCTTTGTGGTGTTGAGGATATACAAACTCATTTCATACATTGAATGGCATGTCACTTCCTGGTATAGTATCCCCATTAAAATTGGTTACTTTACGTTAAATACATAAAGGACAAAAACTTCTAATTGGTTTAGAGAATATGAGCAGGGTGGAAGCTATTTAAACTCCTTTCATACCTCACGCATATGGTAAGGTAAATCAGAAATATAAGTTCAGCCAATCTGTTACTTCATATTCTCAAAAAATATCTTTCAAGTAATACCTCCAACCTTAAAATTAGGCATGAAAAAAGCAGCAAACTTTTAAGATTTACTGCTAAAAAAGAAATATACTATTTTTTTAATAAATCTAACATCAATCTAAAATCAAAATTTTTACTGCTAATATCATTATAAATCAAGTTGAGATTTCTTAAATAAATTGGATTGAAAAATAAGTTTTTACGTTTTTCGATAGGATAATTTTTATTAAACATTTCTTGAACACAAAGAGAAAATGCCCAATTCTGAGGAGGAATAACAAACTTTATATTGGTAATGGATACTTTAGTCAATATTTTTGCATATTGTTCCATTATCCATCTGCTATCGGTATCCCATTCTCTTTTTTCTTCAAAACGGAGCATAACCTCATTGACGCATTTTGCAAATATACTTACTGCATTATCTGCTATTTGGATAAGTTCTTCTTTCTTGCTATCTACAAAGTCTAAGTCTATATCAAAATCGTTAAGCTCCGATGTAAATGCTTTATCGTATCCATCAATTCTATCATGGTGAATTTTAATTGTAGAATTTGATAAATTATTTCGCCATTTTAATGAGAGAATCAGTTCGGAAAGGCAATTCAAATTTATGACATTCACATAATTAGGATTTTCATAACTTCCATAAGATAGAATATCTTTTATCCAACAGTCATAGTCTTTATCTGCTAATATTTTATCGGCCAGCATAATTAAAGGATTATTATTAGGTGGAATCTCTTTGTAGTTATGATGGGTGATTTTTTTTAAAAGTTTTTCAAATAACTCTGCTGTTGGATTTTTTGCTATCTCGCAATATTCCAGCAATAAATCTTCACCATAAAAATATAATTCTGCCACCAGCATATAAAATTGGGCAGGAAACATAGTTTGAAACTCATTTCCTAAGAGAAACAGAAGCAAAAGCGTAGATAAATAAAACTTTTTATCATAAATACAAATTTCAAAATGTTTATCATCTAATATGTTATCCACAAAATATTGCAGTTCATCATTATGCCTTCTAGTCATTAAATCGCTGCCTTTGATTTCTTCCGCTACATTAAAAGTATCTTTAAAAATTTTATACTTTTGTATAAGTATATTTTTTTCGTCCTCATTTTCTGTTTTGATAGCGCATAAAACAAAATGGCGTTGCTTATCGAAATTAAATTTTCCATGAGTAGTTATGACACAACCTGTATTACCAGATTCATCTATAAATAGTTCCATCTTTTCACCTTTTATTACTTAATTACAGTGTATCAAAACTAATCTTTAATATCAATTACGCACCCATAATCTTATTAAAAAGGTTCAATAATACATCTTTTACAACAGCCGCATTGAATACCAATCCAACAGCAACTAAGGCAATCACTAGAAAGCTGATAAGTTTGGAAAACTCTCGTTTGAATCCTAAATAAATTCCAATTGATAATGTCAAGATAAAATTCACCAAAATGGATCGTTTAATTTCCACCAATTTGGATCGCATTATTGAGTTTTCAAATGAATCCATTACATCTTTTATTCTGTATGATGGACCTACTATACTGACTATATGTGATTGATGCAGTATTTGATCAAGTATCGCATTTGCTATTACAGAATCTCCGAATAAAGTTGATCGTTGTTCATATGCTATCTTTCAATAGTTCTTTGTGGCCATAAGCATAGTCCGGTTCTTCATAAGCAACATGGATTTCATTCTTTGGAAAAAGGAGTTCATCAATTTATAATTCGTCTAAATTACACACAACAATCCAATAAACGAGGCTACATCTTGAACATCAAAAACACCTCCAAACTACAAAATCATGTAGAATATTAAATTCTATAGCTACATCAGCTACATCTTACATCTGAAGGTGTAAAAGTGGTTCTCTATGATGTGTTGGGTGGCTCTGTGTAATGGAACAGGTGGCTCTCAATGGTGGACTGACTGGCTCACAACCGGTGGAATACTCAATCCATTGCTCAGAGCCACTGAATGCATATGACGGAAAATGGTGCGCGTGTAGCGTACCATCGGTGTATTTGTAGTAGTCAACCGGTGCATCAATACATCTGTTGTATGATTTACTCGACCATCATATTCAATATCAATCAATTCACTCTTATTCACTGTTCTTGCCTCTGTAATACTATAAAGGTGTGGATATTACATTCACTTTGTACTTTATCATTTTTATCTTTCACATCTTGATTTGACTTTAATATTATCTTAATATTTTTATAGCCAGGCTGACTGATGTGATCCAACGCTAATTGACACGCATTTTCCAGTCTGGTTTTTCCATATTTATCTGATAGTTTCAACAACAATGACATATAACCTTTATAAGCTGGTTTGAGTATTTTTTACTTTCTGACAATAACATTTTTCTTGATTTACAGCTTATTTATTAATGTTCTTAACGTTAAATTATTAATTGGGGACGTCATTTGAGTTCTCACATAATTTTATTTAGGGTTGAGTTAGTTAATAATTCATTTTATAATTGCAATTATATAGAGAATTATGTTGTATTAAGACTGGTCTGATTGAAATTAAGGAAAGGAAATGATTATGAATAGGAGCAAATATTTTGATTATATAGAAGAAAAGATTAGTTTTTTATCCTACCGTATCAAAAATCGTGGTAAAATAAATCTTCTTGATTTAAATATCCATTCATAGACGTTTTTTGCGGAGATGTTGAACAAAGTTTTAAATTTAAAATTAAAAAATATGAATGCAATTAAACAAAATGTTGAGGGAATAGATTTAATCGATGAAGAAAATAAAGTGATTGTTCAAGTGTCATCGACAAATACAAAGACAAAAATAGAAAATTCATTGAAAAAGAATATTATTAAACGATATTCGAATTATAGATTTATTTTTGTTCCTATAGTTGGTGATTTGATGTTAGCATATAAATAGGACTAGTCAAAAAGAGAAAATTTACACCAGTGGTA